>Ga0114978_10002084_pt1 | contig 16602 bp, 10 predicted proteins | sample S_140212_EF_Meta_FD_87027 | JGI IMG/M metagenome (GOLD analysis project Ga0114978, IMG submission 87027) | Freshwater microbial communities from Lake Simoncouche, Canada to study carbon cycling - S_140212_EF_MetaG | ecosystem: Environmental > Aquatic > Freshwater > Lake | place: Lake... | reverse complement strand
CAACAGGACTTCCCCAGTTATCAGGATTCCAATATCCCATATCATCTTTAATAACTCCTCCATCTTCATAGCTATCTAACCATCCACCATTCTTACTAATACTCTTAGGTTTCCAATCTAATCCCTCTTGATAGTATCTCATCTCTTCACCATTCTGTGCAGAAGCATCTGTTACATCAGTTTGGTTTCTACGTGGTCCTTTACTTGGTGCTCCTACTCTTGCATATGAAAAACCTACAGCTCCTGGAATAGAAGCACCCATCTGTGCTTGAGGAACATAGTTAACTGGATATACAGAACCACCCATTTGTTTTTTAGGAGTAAACTTTGGATTGTTTGGATCAAATGGTAAGAAATCATTAGTATTCCAAATACGACCATACCAAGTATCATTATAATTGCTACTAGGAACTCCAGGAGATGGATTGTTTATATTTTTATAGTACCAATCTCTTCCTTTGTTCATTAATAGTCTTCTCTGATTTTCTGGAAGTTTTCCTATTGTGTTAGCATACTCTTGATCAAATGAATATGGTGCATTTTTTCTACCAGACCATTTACCATCTTTATCTAATTTAGATGGATCATTTTGTCTATAGTATTCTTGCAATGCAAATGCTCTAGGATCTTTAGTTATTTTATTATTGTCTTTATCCCAACCAGCATTAAAAACAAAATCCATTGCCTCACCTACTTCCATTGCACTTGCATTAGGCATTATTTTTTGTACTTCTGGATATACATTGCCCATTAACATGTCCATGTATTGAGGATCACTATAATATGGTAATGGTGCACCACCAGGACCACCTCTTAGTTGCTCATACTTTAATATTTTATCAGCTTGGTGTGCAACACTATCTTTAGAAGTCAAAGCATTTGGTTTTTTTATTTTACCATTTTGAGCTATAGGTATTTCTCCTCCTTCTTGAAATGAACCTCCCCATGCAGGAGAATAGTTTCTACCTTTGGTGTCATTACCCATACCAACAAATCCTTCTGGTAATGATACAGAAGAATCATTATAGTTTTCTTGGTATTCTTGCATTGTTCCACCATTAGCATAGGTATCTAGCCAACCACCATTCTTCATGTTGTTAGAATTATCTTTTCCACACTCATGACATACATACATATCTTTCTTACTAGAATCAGATTTGTTCCAGCTCCATCCACAATTTTGACATGTTACTTTACCACTACTCATTACTTGTAAGATATTTGTGCAGGTGTTAATATGAATTGAGATACTAGATGAGTTGTTGAACTGTTATCTAGTATATGTCTCACCTTTAATTCTTTTGCTCTTATTGTTGCTTTCTTGAAGCTCTTAGGACCATAATCCATATTCTTTTGATTTACCACTTTATCAATAGAAAGACTTTCACATGTTGTAGTAAATAATGGAATTTGAGAACTTATCTCTGCAGCCCAGAATGTATTGTACTGATAAAAGTTATCACTCTTAGTGTAGGTGATAGTTTTACTTTCAGCATTAAGAATAGGATATTGCATGTAAGCTTTTAAATTGTGTAAAGGTTTAGCCACAAGTTCTAGCACACCAGAACTCTGTTGTCCATTATATAGAATAGCTTTGTTGAACCATTTATCATTTGTTTCTATTCTTGTATTATCATCAAACACTCCATTGAATATAGGAAAGTATTCATATGCCTTAGTGTAATCTTTTACATTCTGAAGGATTTCATCTTGATATTTATAAGCAAATGGGTATTCAATAACATATGGTTTTATTTCTCCATAGAAAGAATTATACAAACTTATATTAGTTAAATGTCTCCATATACAAGCAGTTACAGATTCTGTATATGTTGATTGTGTAAAATCTGTTTGGTTAAATGTCTTCAATGAAAAGGTTTTTGATAACTTACATTTACCTATAGAAGTTACAGTTATTGTTGTAACATCTGAATTTACAACATAACTAACTCCACGAATTAATACTTTCTTAGGTACATCCGTAGCTAAGACATCACCAAATTCAGTAGTGATATCAAAAGGACCAGCCTTAGAACCAGATTTTGTTAATTTCAATGTTACAAGTTTTGTACTTCCCATAATATTAAACAGTTGTTGTTGTTGTAGTTGTAATACTACTGCTAGTAGTTGTTGTTGTTGTAGGATTATATATTGTAGATGTAACGCAAGAACTAATTTGAGTTCCTGTAGTAATATCAATATTTAATGAATCTACAAAAATTAATTGGTATGGTGATGTTCTATCTAAGATGTAGGTATTTCCCATATCATTTGCTATAAGTATACTACAATCACATTCAAATAAATAAACTGGTTTGTCTACTACAGTAGTTGTAATATCTATTTCTAATTCAAGAACTCCAGTGATATAATTATATTGAGATAGATAATAATCATATGTTATACTATCTTGTGTAACTATAAGTAGTTCTCCTGTAACAGTATATAAAAGATTAGACCAAACTATTCTATTAGCAGGTAAATTAAATATTATAGTACTAGTTGAAGTTAATGTTGTAACATCTATTTCAACTATATTTTGTGGAGAAACAGAATCATCAACTGCTATTAATGTTGTATTATCTTTAGCAACTATTCCAGTAGATGTTGTGAACCCAACAGGTAATGTTATTGTTCTATTAAATACAGCACTGAATGGATTTAATACTATGTTCCATTCTTTAATATCTGTATCAATAGACCAGAACTTAGTTGATGTCAAAGCTATTGCAGTTGATTCTACATATCCTGGAATGTTCAATGTATACATTAAAGAAGTATCATTATAATTAACATATGAAATATTATCATTTGGCCCATTAAATAATAAACCACAACATTCAGATACATTTGGAACTATTGTAGTTGTTGTATCTACAGTACAAGAACAACTATCTATTTCTACAACAATACCACCTTCAATATGATATACTAGATTATCACTCCAACTTTGTTGTGCAAAATACCAACCATCAGGAACTAATGTACAATCTAATGAATTTGCATCATAAAAAATAACTGAATTAAGTTCTAGTGAATTAGCTGAAGCTGAGAATGCAGTCATTGTAATTGAAGGACTATGGAAATTAGTCAACAATAAAGCATTACAAACTTCTTCTTTACTGCCAGTAAAGTTTACAATAGGATCTGAATCTATTTGATATTCTGAATAGAACACTATAAATAAATTTAATATTCCTCTACTACATATAGTAGTAGTTGGAACTGGGGGAACTGTAATCATACCTTCTCCTTCTAATATACAATCTGTTAATACTACTGTTCCTTCTAATGTACAATCTACAACTACTATAGTAGTAGAGGTAGTTGTAGTTGAACTGGTACTAGTAGTACTAGTTGTAGGAGCAAATTTACCTGTGTTTTCTCCAACAAGCATTGTAAAATCAGCTTCAATATCTGTACAACATCCATTAATACCAGAATAGAAAAAGTTATTTTCTGCAATATACCAATTAGGAATATAGCTATGGAAACTTACCCAAGACTTAGTATTAAAATTAAATGATATTGTCCAAGATTTATTACAGAAAAATTCAGGATCTGTTAAATATACTTGAGTTTTAAGAATTACATCATTAACAAGATTTTCAATATAAAACTCTTTTGTTAAATAATCATACTTAATGTCTGGATCAATAGGAATATAATCTAATTTAGTAAAAATAACTCTATCAAACTTACTATCATATACACCATGAAGTCCAACTCCTGTATAATTATTATCTGTATCAACACCAGGTATAGTTACTGTTTGTCCATTTAATGTAACTTGTTTACTTGGAAAATATCTAATTATTTCAAATGCTAAATGGTCTGTAAAGAATCTATTCATACCACTACCAAATGCAGAAAGATCTACAGCTTGTGTACCAGAGATTAAAAATATTTGACCTCTTTTAGCATCCACTGTAATTTGTCCTTGTGGAATTTTTAATAAGAACTTATTCTGACTTCCCACATATCCAAGATCTGTTTCAGCAAAATCAATAGGAGGTGCTCCTGCAAATAAATTAGGATTACCTAAATATGCAGCTTGTGGATTACTTGTATCAACAGTTAATAAATTGTTATACATTAAAGATTTATTTTCAAATCTAGCAAGTACAGCTTTATTCTGAATACCATCTAATGATATAAGTCCTCCATAGTTTTGAGGAAAATCAAAAGATGATGTAGCTCCATAGCTTAACCAGTTATTAACTCTATTATCAGCATTAGTTTCTTGAGCATCTGAATAGATAGCTCTAAATGGATAATATGTATAACAAAATTGTTCTTTCCAATCTTGTGGTAGATGTGTAAATACATTTTCTTTATTCTGTTTAGAAAATGTTATATTATAATAATATGAATTATCTTGAGCTATAGGAACAAAAGTTTCTTGTACCCAATCATCAGGAATACCTGTAGATACATGTGGCCAGAAATCACCTTCTCTATTATTAAATGCTTGTCTAAGATCTGTATTATAAGAACTCTCACAATAGAAATTAGGCACTCCATATGCAAATAAATAGAAGTATCCATCATAAAATGTTCTTAATGTACCAGCTATACCACCTGCTCCACTAGGTGCAGGATAACTTGCAGGATTAGTAGGACAATCAAAATTATGAGCTTTGTATGAAATTATATTAGCCATTAATGTACCTCCTGCTAAATAGTTTTCTAATATAGATCTAGCTGAGTGCCAGTATTTAGGATAGGCTACATTACCAATCTCATCATAAAATATATCACTATCATCAGGAGCATTAACTCTATTATCTATAAAAAATGGTATTTTTGTTTTGAATGCAAATCTACTTATAAATGTATCTCCACCAAATACAACATCTGAAGACACTGTACCAGAACTCATATTTATTTGATATCCTGTATCAATTGTATCATATGAGTACATTTGTCCCCATTGATTATTAAATATATTTTTCATAGAAGCATAGTATGAAACTACACTTATATCTTGTTCTTTTGTAGGTGTATCACATACATTACTTCCACTAATAGTAAGTCTTGATTTATCTACAACAATACTGTTTCCTGCAGAATCTAAAAGACTATTTGTTTTACTAGGAAAAGGAAGTGCACTTAATGGATTACCAAAGTTTGTTTCTTTTGTTTTAATAAATACTGAAGATTCTCTTTGCCAGTTATTTATATTAACTCCTCCTGGTTCTCCAACAGATTGTACAACAGGAATTAAATATCTTGTTATGTCAATAGGTCTTTGTTTAATACCAAGTCCATTTTGTATTTCAGAACTATAATCATAACTAGCTATTGAGTTGTATGAATATGCATAATTCTTTCTTGTAATACCATTAATGTAAATAGTTAAATATGCTTGGTATGCTGTAAACATAGCAGTAGCATTAAATTGACTAGTTGTAATAGCAGCTATTGCAGCTGAACTATTTAAAGCATCAACTTGAGCTTCTCTAGAAAGAAGTTTATATTTAGCGTTATTTTTAACTGCTACAAAATGTGCTCTTCCTCTACCATATATAACATTTTCCAATTTTAAAACTTGTCCTAAAAATGGTTGACCAAATGAAGTTTCTGGAGAATTAAATACTTGTCTATATTTAGAAGCATCTGTATCTAATCCTTTTAAAGGTTGAGATTCAATACAAGGTAATGTACTTCTTCTCCCTCTATAAACATTAACTCCTGTTGATACTCCATCAGGATTAGAACTACATCCACCTCCCCAAAATGCTCTTCCTCCATCCACATTACCATCATATGCATTTCCATATTCAATAGTATTTAAAGGTTGTATAGGTGAATCCATCAATTGAGCTTCATATGCTATTTCTGGAGAACGATCTCGTACATATACAGAACCACCTACTGCAACAACTATATAAAAATTTATAAGGCCTGCATATGGTGCGTTCTCAGCTCCAAAATTCCAATTATATTGAAGACATGAATTTACATTTAAAGCAAATGCTACTGGTGATTCCCAAACCATACTATATCCATAAGGAGTTGTATATGCAGGAACTCTAATTACATCATAATTAGCTGGAAGTACAGTTGCTCTACCACTTAAAATTGTTGGTCTACCAATACAACAAAATTCTACTATAGGAACATTGTTAACATTTCTTCCTGAACTTGGTCCAGTATATATTATAGTTTTTTTCTTTGTTAAATAATCATCACAATCTATATATTGATATAATATTTCTTGCCAAGCAATTATTAACCAAGCACTACACTCATCTGAAAAAGCATTATTAGTTGAATTTAAAAAAGGATCTTCTTCAAGATCATTATATGGATAATTAGGATAGTAGAAATCTTGTGTTTCTCTTGTATACTTTCCTACATTTCTTAATATTCCCTTTCCTACAATAGATTTATTTGTACCTCTATTTCCTCTAACTATTTTATATCCAACAATATCAGATTTTTGATCTGATGTTAATGAAGAAGCAGCAATAAGTCCTTGTATTTGTTGAAAATCTATTTTAACACCTATTGGAAAAACTGAATCATTTTGCATAACCATCGAAGCTGAATCAACAAATAATGCTGATTCAAAATGTGGAGAAACTAATACATCAGGAAACTTATGATGTCTAATAGGTGTATCTGCAAGATCACCCCATACATCAACATTACAAGGATATTTTTCTGTAGATTCCCAATAAGCAAATTCTCCATATTGATATGGTGTAGCATTACCAATATTAACACCAATAGCATTACCTATAACAGAAGCTGTATTATATATTTTCCAATAAGGACTATAGTTTGTACCTGGTTCTGGTTCACCTATAAAATCAGGATCAGTAGTTAATATATTAGGTTGAAGTCTTTCAAAAGAACTTAAAGCTCTTCCAGGTATATGAAATCCATCTGTTTGTTTTCCATTTTTTAATAAGAATACTATCTCAAATGCATACACTTCATCACGAAGATATCCACGTAAGTTTGTAGCATTTAGCTCATCAACATAATTTTCTGTAGCAGGTATTTTATAAGTTTCCCATAAAAGGGTTATTTCATTAGCAATAGATTGATAGTTAAGTCTATCTATAGATGTAAGATTATCCCATACAAGAACATCTTGCACAGCTGTAAGATCTTGTGCAATATCATAATATGGATACTTCTCAAATATATCAGCAATGGTTAAACGTTGCTGTGTAACATTTTGTCCTGTATATGTAATTTGTAAACTAGGAGTATCAATAAAATATGTTCCAACTAATTCAACAGAAGTAATATCATTTATTGTTTTAATTACAGCTAAATTAAAATATTGAAATTGTCCAGTAATATCTAAATTAGATATATCAAGTGTAATTGATTTTCCAACAGGATAATCAAAATTAATACTTGTAACAAATGTATCAGCAATAGGTGTTGGATTTGTTACAGAGTAATATGATGTATATGAATTACCAACTGGATCACAATATTGTATAGCAAATTGATATGTGCCTGATATAAGAGTTCCTCCACCAGTTATAATATCAACTACACTTAATTTAGGAATATTGAAATTTGGTTGCATCTTTAATTGATTACAATCTAATTGATCAGTATAGTCAGGATCACAAAGTAAAGAGCCAGGTGCTAACGTGTAAGGAATATTATTAATATCTAAATATCTTCTAGGATTATAACCATCTGTCCAATATATCTCTGTTGTACAGTTTGTTATCTTATGTACAACTTTATGTATAGGAAATTTAATGCTAAAATTAAGACAAGGTGCACTTACTAATGTACGATAGATACAATCATTATTATCCATATAACCAATTTCAGAATCTAGAGTTATAGGATTAGTTATAAAAAATATATGTTTATTTTTTTCTTGAATAAAGTAGGTACCTATTAATTGAAAGTCTGAAGGAAATTGTACACAAAACTCATTTCCCTGTTCATTCTGATAATTAACAGAACTTGCATCAAAGTTTTCTAAGGCAGCATTTAATGCATATGTAAGAGTACCTGGTTTAATCTGGTTCAAAGTTTGATCCATGTTTAAACCTGCATTACCACTATTATATTCTTGTCTTATGTTACCTTCTTGTTGTTCAGCCATGATACATATTAATTATTACGTCTTCTACCATATCTATTAGTACGGTTAGGAAGTTCATACATATTGAATCTGTTAAGATCATTTTTAATTCTTCTTTGTTTCTCCCAAGCAGTTTGTTTCTTTATTTCAATATCAGCCATTATATAAGCTTCTTCATAAGCTTGTTTGTGATACATCATCTTCTGTTGTAACTGATTAAAAGTTTCATCATTAGTTTGATTTGTAAGAGTTTCAAACATTTTAAACTTAAGGAATGCTTCTACATATTCTCTAATACGATAATTATCAGGAATCATTTGATTTCCTATTTGATCATACTCTGTAGCATAGAACAATAAATGAACTGTTCCATTTCTAAAATTAGTTACAAACTTATTATCTCTAATATCAAAACTATCATAACTAGCAGCACCAGGAGTAAACTCATGAATAGGAAGAGCTTCTTTATAGAATTCCCAATTGTTAGTATACTCCACTCCACAATTTTGTCTTGCAGATATATTACCAGGCTTAAGTAAATATTGATGAGTAAATCCTCTAGCTACAGTGTTATTTGTTTTATATACAGCTTGAACTAATGTTGGCATACATGTACCATCGCATTGTGGAACTTGGCAACCAGGTTGATTACAAGGAGTTCCTCCAATAGTTAATGGAGCCACTTGAATAGTGGTAGCTGAAGCAGCTTGAGAATAAAATGAATTAGCTGATTGATATGGATATCCAGAAACTTCTGTACACATCCAAGCTTCTCTTACAGCATAAAAGTTATCAGGAAGTCTTGCTTGGAAATCTTCTATAAATAAAACTTCTTCACTTATTACAAAAGTAGTTCTTCCTAACTTCTTTAGAGCTTTGTCTAAGTAAGTAGGAAATAAAAGATCATCTATTGCACCAGTATCAAAATAGCTCTTAAGCTCTTCTTTAACTGTTGAATAGACAGGCTCTGGGGATACAAAATTATATTTATAGTAATTTGACATAGTTCATTATTTTTTCCATTCTTTGTAAATGTGTTGATACTTGTCGCTGGTTTTTAAATAGTGTGATAGAAGTCTTGAAGTGAGTCTAGAAGGTTTGAAATACCATAGGTCAGAATTTTTGAAACGTGCTGTGGGTTTAAACCACATCCAACCAAAAAAATAACCTTCTGTATGATAATTAAAGTTATATATAATCTTTCCTTTCTCTTTAGTTTTTTGCCAGTCGATTGGTAAGTTAACAAATTCTTTTCCATCAGCTAGTTTTACTTTTCTTCTTTTCTTTTTATTGATAGAGAACTCTCCAAACCCATAAGGGAGTTTTGCTTTATCACCAGTTTCTAATATATACTCTTTAAAGAATTCATTATAAGTGTAAATGATATTTCTCCACTCATCGTACGTAAGAGTTATAGAAGGGTGTTTTTTGCAGAACTGATTATAGTTGTCTTTACTAGAACTTCTCCAATCAATCTTTGTTCTCATTAATTAGTTGGTTTTGAGTTTGGTGATTGACCATCTATTCCTTCTTGACTTACATCTGTTTTAAGATTAAAATATGTAGATAGAAGTTTTTGAGATGTAAGTTGTAACACTTGTTGTTCTAGATATCCAGGAAGTGCAAATTCTTTATCTAATGGATTTTTACATAGTTCTTCAGTAGTGTATTCTGGAGTTCCGCATCCACATTCTGGATACATGATTTCATTCTCTACATCTTCTTCAAATAATGCAACAAATCTAATTGCTTTAAGTAAAGGATTGTTTACATATAGATATCCATTAGATATCCAGTAGTATTCTTCATTCTTAATTATAGGAAGTTTTAAAAGATTTATATATCTATTGATAGTTATTTCTTTTAACTTCTTTCCTTGACCACTCATAGCATTAATAGAATAAACTCCTTGTATTACATATTGGTAATTACCTTCTGATATACGTGGAAGTTTAAACTTAGTTCTAGCTATGCTACATTCATCTACATAATTGCAACATTCAGAAATAGATACTTCTACCATTTCCAAACAAGGGATGGTAGTAAATAATGTATCAGTTGCCCATAACTTTCTTAAATTGGTTTCTCTCTTTATAAGTAATAGAGCATTGTTTCTGATCTCAGAAGCAATAGCTCTATCTGTAATAAGACTATCAGTAGAAAGTATCTTGTGGACACTTCTAACATCTGATACTAATTTTCTTAATGTTGCCATAATTATATTCGAGTTTCAAACTCTGCTATCTTACCTAGATTAAGATCATAGACTAAAGCAAGAGCTGCACGTACTGAGTGTACGAAGTTATTATCTAAGTGCCATCTATCAGTTCCTGATAAACTAGGCATTTGTTGTATTCTTACTCCCTTAACCTCTTTAGCCATATAGTGATGTTTATCACCTGTATGTATCTCTCTATAAACAGCATCACCAAATTGGTGACTATATTTAGGATGTGTTGCAAATAACAATGGTAAGTCATCTAACTTACAATTACCATGATGCCATCCAATAAATGTATTTCCTAATGTCAATCCTTTAATAACTGAATGTTCTCTCATAAACTCTACATCCAATGCATCTTTAAAATAAATATCTAATGCATGAGCTAAGTAAAAAGATTTAGTTCTGTCATGATTTCCTTGTACAAGGATTACATGTACAGTGCTAGAATGTTGTCTCAACATATTGATTGTATCTACAAGAACAGCGAATCCTAATTCATATTCTGAATGATAATCCATTATAGTGTCTTGTGGTGTGCCCTGTGTAGTTTGATGTTGATAGTTATCAGTGTGAAAGAAATCATTTGATATAGGCAACACTACAGTGTTTACATTGTAATTAGCTTCCACTTTCTTAATCAAAGACTGAGCCATATTAAAATATGTTAACGCTCTGTTTGTTGGATCATTATCACCATCTACCACTCTCTTAGCTAAATGATAATCAGATATAGATATTTCTACATCTACGTACTCTCTACTATCGGTACGATCTACTTTAGAGATTGATATATTATTTGGTTTGTAGTTTTGTAAAAACTTAGCAAAGTCTTCAGGAGAGTAGTCTTTTGCTTGTTTTAGTTTTGAAAAGACTGAGGAAGTAAACTTCCCACTTGGTAACATCTTAGACCAGTAGTTGGTTATGATGTATTTATCTAGATTTATCTTATGTAGCTTAGCTAATTCAATATCATCTTTAGGTTCATAATCAGATATGATTGTACTTTCTAGTGTACCTTTTTCAACATTAACTTTACGTTCTTCTGTATAGTTTCTTGCTATCTCTGCAGGTTGTTCATTATCTTTCTCTTTAAGTTCTTTCATGAGCTCACTCACTTCAAACTCACTTATTCCTAATCTTTCAGCATAGAACTTTTTACTTTTCTTTTGCGTTAATAACTCTTCTAATCTGTATAACAAGTGTTGATTTTCAGACATATGTGTTTATATTAGTTAAAAAATATTGTAAAGATAAACAATTGTTTTTATATATTCCAAATAATTTTAGTTAGAGATAGAATTATTTATAACCAAATTAGTTATAAAACAAAAACTCCCCAAGAAAAGTCTTGAGGAGAAACCTTGTAAAACCAACAAAACAAGGATTTTTTATTAAGGTAGAGTTGTAGATGTAGTTGTTGTACTACTACTTGATGTACTAGTAGTGGTAGTTGTTACTTCATCTAAGACTATGTCTATATAATTAACACAATCTCCAGTAGACATTATTCTAATAATAGTTGTGTAATCTGGTACAGCTGCAGAAGCATATCCTGCAAGTAATGACGCTTTAGAAACTCCTGATTCAAATGCTGATGTATAACCATCAAGATCTGAATATAGATTAAAAGGACCTGAATCAGCCCCAGCTGTTGTTAATGTTATTAATACTGTCATATATATTTGATTTATTGATTTATTTAATCTTGTGCTACACGTACTGAAAAACCTGAACTTTTTCTTTGATTAGATGTATATAAATCATCAGTAGCATAACCAAGACCTCTATAAATTGCATTACTTGAATTTAATTGTGTTGATGTCCAAAAAGTTCCATAATCACCAGGACTATAAAATCCTCCAGTTATACCATTACGATTTCCTGCAGGTAACCCTGTAAATCCAGTACTATTAGTTGCTCCAGCATTTGGTGGTGACCAAAGAGAAGTACCTACTTGTTTCATTTTTCCACCAGTTGTATTTGTATATCCAGCTGGGTTAATTATATTATAATAACATGACCATTCATTATTTGAAGGAATATGATACCCCACAGGAGCCAATCCTCGTGGATCGTTCACAGCGTACCAGTTATATAGTTTTCCATAGATTGCTTCATTAGCAGGATTATTATCAACATGACACCATGCACCTGTAGTTAAAGCTGCCCATCCAGCATCTGGCCCAACACCTGAACTTACGTATTCAGGAATTGTATCACCATTTCTATATGTTGTTACATTTAGGTTTGTAGTTTGAAATATAGGAAAGAAACAAAGTGTTGTTGTAGATGTAGTGGTTGGTGCAGTAGTTGTACTAGTAGATGTTGATGTACTTGTACTAGTAGATGTTGATGTACTTGTAGAACTACTACTTGTAGTTGTTGAAGTGGGTGGTACTGTAGTAGTACTTGTTGTTGTAGAAGTACTAGTTGATGTACTTGTAGAAGTAGATGTTGAACTAGTTGATGTTGATGTGCTTGTAGATGTACTAGTTGAGGTGGATGTACTAGTAGATGTGCTACTACTACTTGTAGTGGTAGTTGTTGGACAACATATAGCAAGTTGGCCATATATGTTAGTTATATCTTCTTCTATAGTTTTTATACTTTTAGTAATATTTGTTACATTCTCTGTAATTTCATTTACACCAATTATAGTATCACATATAACAGTATCAAACTTAGCAAGAATTGTATTTAAACCATCACATGTATCTACATCTGTACAAGGAAGTGGAGTGCCATCATATGTGACAGCACTCGTTCCTATTATTGTTGTATTGTTTATTTGAGAGCAATTTGCCATCTGTATTGATTTTTAAATTAAGCTGGACAACTACCAAAGGTTATTAACCAAGTAACACAATCATCGTAATCTGTAAAATTTGATATTACTCTTGTTGGTACACCTGGAATTGGTGTTCCAGTAACTACCTCGTAAGGATAACCATCTGTTGCTGTAAATACTGAAGGTAATGTAGCCACAAGTATTGGAGCATATGCAACATATTGTGTTGTTGAATCACAACATCCAAATAACTCTAAAACCATCATTGCTGTAGTTGTAGTGGTAGTTGTTGGAGCAATAGTTGTTGTACTTGTTGTTGTACTAGTTGATGTACTAGTACTAGTTGATGTGCTTGTGCTACTACTTGTAGTTGATGTAGATGTTGATGTTGAAGTTGATGTGCTTGTGCTAGTTGTAGAACTTGAACTAGTAGTAGTGGTAGTTGGAGTAGTACAAATTGTTCCATATGTTGTTAATACATGTGAACCTCCACCAGGTGGAAAAGGAGTAAAAATAGGAGTTGTGTTTGGATAAACACATATAGTTCCTGAATTATTTGTTACATCTTTTTGATCAATAATTGTCAATACACCATTACAATTTGTGTATTCTAAATTTGCTAAGTTTTCTCCAACAGATTCCCATTCCCATATTGCACATGGTCCCACAGTGGTTGTAGTAGTAGTTGTAGGTAAACAAAGTGGACCTTGATTTCCTTGAACACAATCAGCTCCAACTGTAATAAATACAAGAGCATCATCTGCAAATCCTTGAGACCCACAAACTTTTATAATTTCATTACCATTAATTCCACTATTAATACTATCACCTAAACAATCATTATAAAATATAACATGAGGATCTTTATCTGTATTTTCAAATGTTAAACATTCACAAGGAATAGCTGTTGTACTTGTTGTTGTTGTAGAACTTGTACTAGATGTACTACTTGTTGATGTTGTTGTACTAGTTGGAGGAGTACAAGGACCATTTGGTATTACAATAACAGTTCCAGGAACAGTTAAAGGACTATTTGTTACAACACAAATATTTGTATCTCCTGGTAATAATACAATAACTTCTTGTTCTTGTGTAGTACAATCAGTAATTATTATACCTACTGGTTGAACTCCTGTATTATTCAATGAGAAGTTTTCACAAGGATGTATTGTTGTTGTGCTTGTTGTAGTAGAACTAGTAGAAGTTGTTGTACAACATACAGCTAATTGATTGTATATATTAGTAATATCACCATTGATAGTTATTATCTGTGTAGTGATATTATTAATTTGAATATTTAATATATTAATCTGTGTTAATAAATTACATATAATACTATCAATCTTTTCTAATATAACATTAAGTTTATCACATGGTTCAGCTGTTGTACAACTTAATGCAGGACCATCATAAACAATAGTACTAGAAGCAGTTAAATTAGTGCTACATGGATTGTTATTACAACCAGTGTTAGTGATTGTAGAACTACATCCACAAGGAGTATTTAAAACTACATCTGTACAACAAGGATTTACTGGTAAATATGGATATGCCATCTTATTAATTTATTAAGGTCTGTATTGAATATAGTAACAAGGAAGTGTTGGTTGAATATTTGTATGTGCTCCACTTCCTCCTTGATGAGCATTAGTCACTAAAACATTTAATGGACCTAATCCTGTTTTTTCTGTACTTGTAGCAGGATGATTAAGTGTACTAGAACCTGATTGTGAATTTATATTACTTGGATTAGCGACTGGACCAACCACTCCAAATGAAGCAGCTGAGTTAACACCTGCAAATCCTTCAACATGATAATGTCCAGGATCATTTATAACAACGGTAGCAATATGCGTATGATCTGGTATTTGTGGTAAAGTTAATGTAGTAGTGTTAAATCCATATACAGAGTTTAATGCATAACTAGGATTACCACCACCAGGAATTGTTCTAGCAGGAAGTGTTAAACCGCCCATAGATCCATCTGTTGTACCTACACCAACAACTCCTCTTTTATCTGGTGTATTGTTATTCCCATTACAAAGATATATTTTTTCAAATGGACCTGAGACAAGTCCTGCACCTGTGCCATCAAAATTACCTACTATAGGACCATAATATTCAACTACAGCATAAGGAACCATTCTATTATAATATTTTGAACTATAACCTGTATCATCTAAATACTGTTGAATCAATATATCAAGTTTATCAAGTTGTACATATACATTAGGTAAATTATCTAATAATGAAATAAAAGAAGCATTTAATGCACAAAGTTTATTTATAGTAGCTTGTACAATAGCATGTGTATCTGAAGAGCTGGTTACTCCTGTTAAGCAATTTGCTGGTAAAGTGTAATCAGCATTTAATACAGCAAGTTCTGCCACAATTACATCAACTTGTTCTTGAAGATCACAACTAGCTTTTATAAGAGCTGATAATATATCATTTAATGAAAGATCTCCACAAGTAGGAAGATATTTATCAACTAAGTTACAAATGATTTGAGGATCAATGATAGGTTTAATTCCTGTGCCATCTATTGCAGATGTAAGGAATGTAATCAATGCTTGTTCTACAAATGATAATGAATCACCTGTTTGAATTCCTAGGACAGGAACATCTATTCCTGTATATTTAACACATCTGTCAGAGACAATCTCTGTACATCCGTTATAACAATTTGAGCAATTGGACATATTATTTATTTTTAAAAGATTTATTAACAAATATTTATTGTTGTAATATTACCTACAGGACAATTATTATAAATAACAGTACCATTAGGTTTACTAATTCTAATCCATGTAACATTTTGATGTGGTTGTGATTCATTATCACACATAGCATTATAAGTTAGCATTGTTGAAATTAATTTAAACTCAATATTACAATTTCCTGGATTAACATTTGCTATATTAATAGCCTGTTGTCCAGTTATAATAATTTCACTATATCTTGAAAGATAAGTTCCATTCCAAGTTCCTCCAGTTAAAGGAGCAGGAGTATTTAAATAATCTACACAAGTACGTTTACCTGATATAGTAATTTTACCATCAATACCATTAGAATTATTTAATAATGAATCACCTACATATATATTATTAGCGTTTATTTCAAAAAATGCTCTATTACAATTATGTACACCTACTTGAGTTGGACATGGATGAATATAAGTAGATGGAAGTAGAGCTAAATCTTCTTGTGTATCAATATATATTGTTTCTATTTTAAGTCCTACTAATGAATTTATAATAGGATTATTTGAAAATGTAGTAGTAGTTGTGGTTGTTGAACTAGTAGAACTACTAGTTGTAGTAGATGTACTACTTGTACTGGTTGTAGTAGAAATTTCAGGACATAAACCACCAATACAATCAGCTCCAATTGTAATTGTTACATCAGGATTAAATGCCTCTACACAACATCCACAATATTGATTCGTAGCACCTGGTAATATTGTATCATATCGAGTAACTCCATTACAATCAATATATAAAATCTCTTGATTTAAAT
>Ga0114978_10002083_pt1 | contig 16608 bp, 15 predicted proteins | sample S_140212_EF_Meta_FD_87027 | JGI IMG/M metagenome (GOLD analysis project Ga0114978, IMG submission 87027) | Freshwater microbial communities from Lake Simoncouche, Canada to study carbon cycling - S_140212_EF_MetaG | ecosystem: Environmental > Aquatic > Freshwater > Lake | place: Lake... | reverse complement strand
TTACAAAGCATTTTTAGAATACCCAAAGCCTTTCCACTCTCTAGACTATCTACTGCTATTTGGTAACATTCATCGTATGAATTGTAATGTCCAGTACACTGTAATGCCATTGCCGAATTTGACAATACTACTGCATTCTGAGCCAAAGTTCCCTTTCCTTCCAGAATATTAATAAATATCTGAGCTGCTGCTGCTACCGTATCTCCTCCATAAATATCTTCTGGATTTACTACTGTTTTGCCCAACTCTTGCGCACTGTAAATTCTTTCTCCATCATTGGTAATGACTTTAGTATCTCCAGTTAATGAAATCTCATCGTATCCATCAAGGCTATGGATGATAGTGAAATTATTTCCAGTTGGTTGCAATAAATAATTATATATCCTTGCCATTTCTAAATTATAAACTCCCACGAGTTGATGCTTTGGAAAAGCAGGATTTACCATTGGTCCAAGCATATTAAAAAAAGTACGGATACCTAAATTCTTTCGAATAGGACCAACTGTTTTTAATGCAGGGTGAAATAGAGGTGCATGCAAAAAACAAATATTCGCAGTTGTCAATTGATCTTGTAAGATTGAAACATCATTGGTAAACCGATATCCCAACTGCTCCATTACATTGCTTGAACCACTGATGGAAGATGCTCCGTAGTTGCCATGCTTGGCAACCTTATTTCCAGTACCCGCTACAATAAAACAACTTAGTGTAGAAATATTAAAAGTATTTTTTCCATCCCCTCCTGTACCCACTATATCCAATACCTCCATTCCATTCAAGTCTACACGAATACACAATTCCAAAAGCGCATCTCGAAAACCTTGAAGCTCATGAATTGTAATTGTGCGCATCAAAAAAACAGTTACAAATGAAGTAATTTCACTTTCATTGTAAACACCTTGAGCAATGTTGATCAGCACTTCTTTCGCTTGTTCCCTTGAAAGCGTTTTGTGCTCAAATAAAAAATTTAATATTTCTTTCATCCCTATTGCTTAAATTAATTTAAATCTTATACAATTAACTCAATAAAAAAATTCTAGTATTTTACATACAATTTTATAGACCAAGCCAGTTGCGCATCATTTTTTCTCCATCCTTTGTAAGCACGCTTTCAGGATGAAATTGCACACCCTGAACATCGAATTTTTTATGCTGCAAACCCATAATAAATCCATTGGAATCTATCGCAGTAATTTCAAGTTCTTCTGGAAAATTTTTTTCACTTACAATCCAAGAATGATAGCGCCCCACTTCAATTGAATTTCCCATTCCCTTCAAAATTTGAGAAGAAGGATTGGTAATTGTAATGGGAGTTGCTATTCCATGATATACTTTATCGAGATTTACTAAAGTTCCACCAAAAGCTTCACCAATCGCTTGATGGCCCAAACAAACTCCCAATATAGATTTACTAGAAGCGTATTCCTTTATCAGCGGCAATAACAAACCGGCTTCTTCTGGAATCCCAGGTCCTGGAGAAAGAATTATTTTATCATAAGCCTTTACATCTTCTAATTCAATCTGGTCATTTCGAAACACATCCACTTTTTGATGCAAAATTTTTTCAACCAAATGCACCAAGTTATAAGTAAACGAATCATAATTATCAAATACCAATATTTTCATTATTAAATATTTTGTGCCATCACAATGGCTTGTTTTAAAGCATTCAATTTGTTATTTACTTCCTGTAACTCACTTTCTGGATTACTTGCAGCCACAATACCAGCGCCTGCTTGGTAATAAAGTGTATTTTGTTTACTTAAAAAAGTACGGATCATTATCGCATGGTTGCATGTTCCATCAAATCCCATGTATCCAATGGCACCTCCATAATAACTCCTGCCAGTTGGTTCATTTTCATTGATTAATTGCATGGCTTTAAACTTGGGCGCTCCACTCAAAGTACCTGCAGGAAAACTTACCGCCAATAACTTAAATGGATTGGTTTCACCCTCTACCTTACCTACTACCTCACTTACCAAATGAATAACATGAGAATAATAATTAACTTTTTTGTATTGAGTCACTTCTACCTCACTACACATTCGGCTTAAATCATTTCTTGCCAAATCAACCAGCATCACATGTTCTGCATTTTCTTTGGGATCATTTTCCAATTGTATAGCCAATGCCTTATCTTTTTCATCATTGCCTGTTCGTTTAAATGTACCAGCAATTGGGTGAACAATAGCTTTGCCATTTTGAACAATCAATTGGCTCTCTGGTGACGAACCCATCAGTTTGTAATCTCCGTAATCAAAATAAAATAAATACGGGCTTGGATTTATGCTACGCAAGGCACGATAAACATTGAATTCATCTCCAGAAAAAGATTGCTGAAATCTTCTACTCAAAACTATCTGAAACACATCTCCTCTATTGCAACTGGCAATCCCCTTTTTAACCATTTCTATGTAGGCAGCATCTGTAAGATTAGAACTCTCTGATCCTTTATTTGAAAAAGGAAATATTGGTAGATCTTTCCTTTTAATCAGACTTTCGATCGTTTCAATATCACTGTCTATTCCTTCAATGGCATTTTCACAAATGAATAGCTCATTTTTAAAATGATTGATAGCAATAACATATTGATACAAACGGTAACGCATAAGCGGTATTTCAACTCCTGCTTGCTGATTTCCATTTTTTAACAGAATGGAATCAAAAAATTGAACAGCATCGTAGGCACAATATCCAAACAACCCTTGGGCTATATTGATGGGTTTGGGTAGTTGTGAATTTATTTCAAATCGCTGCATAAAATCCCATAATAGTTCAGGTACAATAGAAGGACTTGAAATTTTTGATTTTTCAGGACTTTGTCCAGGAAGTTTATATTCGATGGTTGATGGAGTTCTAATTTCTATACCAGCAATTGCGTTGATACCAATATAAGTATAGCTATTTTCACCGGCATGATAATCAGAGCTTTCCAGTAATATAGTGTCTCTAAATTTATCCCTCAGCCTCAAGTAAATTCCTACTGGAGTATAGAGATCTGCCAGTAGCTGTTTGTAATTGGTTTTTATATTTATTTTTTTCATAATTCTCAGCCAATGAAGGCCTTTACTTTAGAGTCCCCACCCTTTTAATAAACCGAGTGAAGGAGCAAATGAGCGAAATTTAATCTAACTGTCCCCCATCAAAGCTGGTTTCATCAGCTAATAGGAAAATAAAAAACCCCAACACATTGTGTCGGGGCCTTAATATATTATACATACAATAGCGTTTCGACACATCAGAATATTGACTGCCACCACCAACTATTGCTATTTAAAAATTTATTATTCATTTATCTTGCAAAGATGAGACCTAATTATCAAAAAAAAAACTTTTTTTTTTAATAATTAGAAATTCATTTAGTCCGCATTGCTTTCAGAAGATATAAAACCTATTCTAAAATATTGAACCATGCTAAATAGATTTAAGTAAATTTGGATTCAGCCTTAACAGTCAACTCTCAAACCATTACTTTGAACCGGTAAATATTATCTTTATCTTATAAGCATTTAAAATATATTTATGCAAATTGTAATTTTTGGTGTTACTGGAATGGTAGGTATTCAACTGGTTAAGCAAGCGCTTTACAACGGACACAATGTGAGAGCATTTGGCAGAAATGTTTTTACTGCTGACTTGCCTAAAAACGACCAATTAGAGCTCATTCAAGGAGCTCTATTTGATCAGCAACAGGTTTATGACGCAATTAAAGGCACTGATGCGGTTATTTGTTCACTAGGAGGTGATTCAACCGGATCAGATATGACAAGATCCCTAGGTATTAAAAATATCATTACCCAAATGCAAAAAGCGCATGTTCCAAGAATTGTTGCTTTGGGTGAAATGAGCATACTCAATGCTGATAATGACACGCTAATCATGGACCAGCCCAACTTTTCTGCTAAATTATTACCAATTAGTGGGGAACATCTAAAAGCTTATCAATACCTAAAAGCCTCCCTGCTCGATTGGACAATGGTTTGCCCACCAGAGATAATAGATTCTGAAGCTACGGGTAATTTTATCACCAGTCTCGACTATGCCCCTATCCCTGACTCCAATAATATTAGTGCCGCAGACCTAGCATTATTCATGCTGAGTGAATTGAATAAAAATGAATTTATCAAGCACAGAGTGGGGATTTGTAGTTAATCCACCCTTTTTCCAATCACTTTGATTTAGTATTTCTTTCCACCTCCTCCATCTCATCGTCTTCTGACCTAACCATCACTAAGTGATTCAAACTTTCTAGATTGGTTACCCAAATATTTCGCCCACCTAATTTGTAATTGGCCACATGGGTGATTTTATATTCTTCGTAAGCCCCCTTAATTCGGTCCCTAACCAAGACTGGAAGGTGCTGCTCTTCTCCATAACTAACATCGTAATTCATATACCCCTTTTGACTAAATAATGCTTGATGCTTCATATCATTTTCGATAAAACGAGCCAAATACTTTTTATCCAAATCGTACCATTTAAGATTTGTTGCTAAAGGAAAAGCTTTTTTAAATGCCTTATCCACTGCTTTGTTCACTACTGTACCCGCCTTAATTACAATTGTAGGCAAAGTAGTTAGCATGTCATTTTCTTGGGCCATTAGCTCAGCAGTTCCAATACATAGTATCAGTAAAACTGCCATTAATTGCTTTTTCATGTTTTTTGATTTAAATAAAATGAATAAAATAACTTGTCACTTTTTAATATTACAAATTAACCTTATTTAAAAAATTAAAAGATGACACCAATCAAAAATAGAATTGATACTCATCAGTTTAAATTGATGTTTTATTTCTAAAATTTTAATTGAAAATTTTAGACGAATTATCCAAATTGTTAAGGGCACAAAAAAAGCTCTTACCATTGGTAAAAGCTTTTTTATAATTAATTAAAATACTACTTATTTCATTTCAGCAGAAACAGAAACCTTCGACTCTGTAGCTACCTTACCTGCAGCAATTGCTGGACCATTAACACCATAATCAGCCAAAGCAACATTGAAATCACTTGCTACTTTGATGGATCCTCCAACAACTGAAATAGAACCAGCAGAACTAACCGATTTGGTAACTCCATGAATGGTAAGATCTCCCTTTACTTCAGCTGCATAGGTACCGTCTTTTTTGAAATTGATTGCATTTAAATTAGCAATATTACCCTTAAAAGTAGCAGTTGGATATTTTTCTGAATCCATCCACACTGGACTGTTAAAATGCTCCTGCATCATTGGATTTTCAAAACTGAAATTTTTAACGATTACTTCAAATGCAACAGTTCCTTCAACAATATCAATAGAAGCTATCACTGTTTTATTTTCAGCTTTTGGCTTTGCATCCTTAGCGGTAGTTGCGTTAAAAGAAATAGTTCCAGAAGTAGTTGTTTTTTTAGGTCCAGCCTTTTGGCTTGAAGGAATGGCTGATTTTTCTTTATCAGAAACAGATACCGAATTTTTTGCAAAAATTGAACCGGTAACGGTAACTAGAGCAATTAATAAAATTGTTTTTTTCATTTTTTAGTTTTTATAAATTTTAATGATTGATTGCACATCGCTTGAAAGTAATGAATTCAGTTTCAAGTATTTTACTAAAAGCTCCCCCGCTACAAGACCCTTTTATGGAAACTTTTTCTCCTAACTTTATTTTTTTTGCTAGCCCAAAATCTTGTTGCTGAAAAGCAAAAATAACATATGAACCTGAAGTTGAATCAGCCATCTTAATATTAACAGTTGAATCAACTCCCTCTACTTCCGAAACCTCACCAGACAATACCATAATCTTTTCTGCATACTTTTTGTTAGCCAGACTATCATTTTTTTCAAACTCATGAATCAAATCCAAAGCGGTCATTGAATATGCGGGAGTAATTTGACTGGTATCAGCATACTTTTCGGTGAAAACGTACCAAAGCCAAGCTGCTGAGACTATTAAAATAATTAAAAAGAATAGCCCTGTTTTTTTTAAAAAAGAATATTTTTTTTTTATCGTAACCTCCATTTATTTTCTTATTAAGTATTGTAAAGCTAATACTTTCTGAGAAATTCAAATGTTTAAGAAAAGATAAAATAGTTTAAATCCTATTTCAACCTAAAACAAACAGCCAAAACAGATAAACTGAATTACCTATATTTGTCATCATTGACCTCCAAATATTTCCTTTAAAGGATTATTTTTTCTAATACTAATTTATGAAAATTAAACGACTCATTTTATACTTTCTGCTTTTTTTATGTAATTGCGCGTTGGCACAAAATAAATTAAAGGCGAAATATGCCGGAAATCCTATTTTTCCAGGTTGGTACGCTGATCCAGAAGGAGCAGTTTTTAACAATAAATTTTGGATCTATCCAACCTTTTCAGCTCCTTACAATCAGCAAGTTCACTTTGATGCATTTTCGTCAAATGACTTAATAAGTTGGACAAAGCATTCCAATATCTTAGATACTTCGTCTATCCAATGGGCTCACCGCGCTATGTGGGCGCCTGCAATCATCGAAAAAGATGGAAAATATTATTTCTTTTTTAGTGCAAATGACATACAAAATGGAAATCAAAAGGGAGGTATTGGAATCGCTGTAGCTGATCAACCAGAAGGACCCTTCAAAGATTATCTTGGTAAACCTTTGATTGACGATTTTTATAACAAAGCCCAACCCATTGATCAATTTGTTTTCAAAGATATTAATGGAGCCTATTATCTAATTTATGGTGGATGGGGCCATTGTAACATAGCTCAACTAAATGAAAATTTTACCGGATTTATTCCCTTTGAAGATGGAAAAATTTTTAAAGAAATTACCCCCGATCAATACAAGGAAGGTCCAATGATGTTTGTAAGAAAGGGTAAATACTATTTTATGTGGTCGGAAGGTGGTTGGACTGGACCTAATTATAGTGTAGCCTATGCTATGGGAGATTCTCCCTTTGGCCCATTCAAAAGAATCGATAAAATACTAAAACAAAATCCCGAAATAGCAACTGGTGCAGGTCATCACTCGGTTATTAAAGTACCCTCTAAGGACAAATGGTATATTATCTACCATCGCAGACCTCTAGGCGAAACAAATGCCAATTCTAGGGTTACTTGTATTGATAGAATGTATTTTGATAAAGAAGGATTAATAAAGCCTGTAATTATTTCTAAAGAAGGAGTAAAAAAAATGCGACTAAGGTGAAATTTAAAGAGGGCGAGAAAACAAAAAAAAATTAACTGAATTAACCTTAGCGATCAAAAAAAAATGGACATAAAAATGGCAAGTTACTTACATCGCACCGCTCAACCATTTACCCTTGCTACCTTCCGGTCCTGGGGGAATTCAACAGGAGCTGGTCGTATAAGACTTGCCGTTGCAAATATAAGTCAGACTAGTTAATTTATTTTATAAATATTAAATTGAATGGCAACTTATCGGCTACTTCATTGAGCCAACCTATATTTTATACTAAAAATTAATTCCAGGCCTATCTGTTCTAGTAGCTATTTTACCGATACCAATTAACTGATCAGCCTGATCTGTGAATGATTTATAATAAATTAAAATGGTATAAGTATTTTCAGTTTCCCAATAATTGCCATCTATTTCAATCTTTTTAGAAGGATCATTCTTGTCAACCATCAGATAACCGTAACTGTAATATCCCTGCTTTAAAAATTGGTTTCCTTCATACATACCTGTTTCAGCGTTGAACTGCATTTTAGAACCCTGGTTTAATTTGTAATCAGTTAACTGTCCAGTCAAATACAAATCTTTATCTAAATAAGGCAAGCCATTGGGTGTTCGGTATCTAAACTGAACGGTTGCAAAATCTCCCTGCCAATAGGGATTAATTGATTCATAGGTAGTAACCTGATAAAACCCATTAAAATCTCGGTAATAAATATATTGCTGACTACTTCGGTCGATGTCAGGCTTCACAAAAATTTTAGTTGCAGTTTTAGAATATTCAGCCCTCTCTACCCTTTCACTCTGTAAACTAAAACTTCTTAAATCAAGCCACCTCCATTCCTTTCCTCCAGCAAAATTATAATCATTCTCATTGTTATATTCCAAGGTATTGCCCCTAATAAAGGTTGGTCGAACATTGCCTTGGGCATTGTCCCAACGATTATTTTGAAGTATCACCACTTTTACTTGTTGATTGGCATCAAATGCATTTAGGCCTTCTAGATTTACAGAAAATTTAATTCTTTGATGGGTATTGTAAAATTGGGGGGTAAAAGGCTGAACAAATTGAGCCATCAGGGAGGATTTGGTGTCTAAAACCAATAGCTTCCTTGTAAAAACAAGCTTTGAGGTATCGCCATCCAGAAAAACTTTTAACAAATAATTTCCACTTTTGGTAGGAACCGTATTGGCCTCTGGCAAAATCGCCTGATAATGAGTATAACGAGTAAAGGCAATAGAGGAAAAGCGATAGCTAGAAATACGCTGCTGGGTAAAACCCTTGATGTAGTCAAAGGGACTTAATAACAATGGTTTCCAGTTATAATCACACAATTGATAGGTGTAATAGTAACTTTTTACATTTGCGTCTAGGTCATCAAAATGTAGCTCCAAACGGTCTCCACTATTGAGTTTATAAACCGGAAGAGTCATTTGATCTCCATAAATATGAAAGCGAACTGCCTTGATATTTGGCTTAAAAATGCCCTCAGGATTTAGCTGGGCTTGCGAAGAACTTATCGATATTAATAAAAAAGTAAAAAAACAGAATGATTTAAAAAGATGCATTGGCGATGAAAATATTTACTTTTGAAAGATACTAAAATTATGCCGATTGAATTTTTCAGCATTTATAGCAAAACGAATCGCCTTTAACCGACAAGATACATTTTCCCGATTCATCATTCGATTGGCGATTGGTGCTACAACCGTTAGTGTAGCAGTAATGATTGTAACTATCAGCTTTGTAAATGGCTTTCAGCAGGTCATTAGCAACAAAGTCTTTAGTTTTTGGGGTCATATTCACGTACAACAAGATATTGAAAATAGAGTAAGTATTGCCGAAGAATACCCCATTGCAAAAAATGATACTGTAGAAAAATTCATTCGACTTTTACCAGAAGTAAAATCTATTGAACGCTATGCCACCAAATCGGTACTGCTTACTCACGGAACAGATATTGAAAGTATTCTAGTAAAAGGGGTTGACAGTACTTTTGATTATTCAAGACTAGCTCCTTTTTTACAACAAGGTAAATGGGTATCCTTTACTGATAGCAGCTATAGCAAAGAAATTAATATTTCATCTTATATCGCCAATCAGCTGAATGTCAAATTAAATGATACCCTCCTCTCCTTTTTTATTCAACAAGATGGTACAAGGCGACCTAGAAAATTAAAAATAGCAGGAATTTTCAAAACCTCCATTGAAGAATATGACAAACAGTTTGGCATTTGCGATATTAACTTGATTAGAAGAATGAACGACTGGAACGCTGACCAGATCGGTGGATATGAAATTTTTTTAAAGGACTATACCCAAACCGATTCCGTTGCAAGAATTATAAAAAATGAAACTCCCCAAGGATGGAATAGCAAAACCATTCAAGCAATTTATCCCAATATTTTCGACTGGCTAGGTCTTCAAAATGATATTAAATTAATATTAATTGGTATAATGATGATTGTAGCCATCGTGAATTTAATCACCTGTCTACTCATTATCGTTTTGGAAAGGACCAAAATGACAGGAATATTAAAAGCCATCGGTGCAAGTGATTGGGATATTCAAAAAATATTTCTTTACAATACCACTTTGATCACCTTTGCAGGTATTGTTTTGGGAACAATTTTTGGACTCGCCCTCTGCTGGTTGCAAGAAAAAACAGGATTTATAAAATTAGATGAAGAGGCTTATTATATGCGCGCAGCTCATGCCCAAGTAATTTGGTGGCAGGTATTGTTGGTAGACCTAATAACATTAGTTACCTGCTTTGCTACCTTAATAATTCCAACCATGTTGGTCAAAAAAATTCAACCTATCAAAGCGATACAATTTAGGTAATGAAAAATGGGATATTTCAAACGCTATGTAAGATTGGCGTTCAACCTGCCGAAACTATTCTAAATAATATGCGACAAAATAATACCCGTTGCAACGGCAGCATTGAGTGATTCAGCACCTCCTACTTTAGGTATCGTTAATTTTTCATTGGCTAGTTCTAAAATTTCAGCGCTGATTCCCTTTGACTCATTGCCAATGACAATGATTGCTTCTTTTAAGCCTTTTATACTTTGCAAACCCACCCCATCCAAGGCAGTAGCAAAAATTCTAATGCCTTTATTTTTTAGCAGCCAATCTGCCAAATTGGTATAGATTATTTCTACCCTTGCCAGGCTCCCCATCGTACTTTGAACAACCTTAGGATTGTATCGATCAACACAGTTTTCAGAACAAATAATTGCTGAAATACCAAACCAGTCTGCAATACGTATGATCGTTCCAAGATTTCCAGGATCCTGAATAGTATCTAACACCAAGGTGATTGTACCTTTAGGCTGTATCGGCCCCTCAATGATTTTTTTAAAAACGCCTAATACCTTATTGGGCGTACTCAGCGCAGAAATTTTATCTAATTCAAAGTCTTCAATTACCTCTAGCGGAACATGGGGATATTTTCTAATTTGTTGCTCATTTTCAGTCAACCAGTCCTGCGTTGCCAACAACCGTTCACAAACAATTTTAGCCGAAGTTAGCAAGTCCATCACTACTTTACTACCTTCGGCAATAAAAGCATTTTCTGCATCCCTGAATTTCTTTTCGTGTAAACTTTGAATATATTTGATATACGATTTGCTAATCATTCAGTTTAAAAAATTTTTATATTGTTTATAGTGTCTCTTAAAATAAAAGTGTTGAAAGGTCTGAAGAATTTATTTTTCCTGTCTTTGGTATTTTCTGCCTGTACATTTCCCCGCAAATATCAAAAGAATAAAGCTTTTCTGTACAAAAATTCTATTGAAATTAACGGCGGCAATTTTACCAAAGATCAAAGAATTTCATTGAAGCAGAAGCTTTATGGTCAACTTGATGACAGTGCAAAAGTAACTATCAAGGACTTTCTTTTCGCATTTCATTTTATAAATCGCCCTCCTGCATATGACAGCGAGTATACCATCCTTTCTGCAAATAGTATGAAAGGTGCTATGATTCACCTAGGTTACTATGGTGCTAGCGTTCGATATAAAGTTGATACAATCGCAAAAGACAAACAGCAACGAATTTCTGTAAAATATACAGTAGATGCAAGAAACCCAACACTTATTGACACGCTGCAATATCAACTTAAAAAATCTGATCTACAGCAATTAACAGTAGAAAATAGTAAACAATCTTTCATTGTAAAGGGCAACCCTATCTCAAGAGTGGAGATACTTTCTGAAATCAATAGACTTGTAGAAATTTATCGAAACAATGGATATTATCAGTTTACTTCAAATGATTTGAAATTTAGAGGTGATACAACCATCGCTGCATTAACAAATATTTCAAATGACCCATTTGAAAACTTACAACTACTTGCAGAAGCTACCCAAAAAAAGGACAAACCTTCCGTTAAACTAGCCCTCATTTTAAAACCTGCTGCTGATTCTGCTAGATTAAAAAAATATTATATTGACTCAATAACTATTTATCCCGACTATTCTGCTGCCGATCTAACTAATCCGACAGAATACAAAGAGGAAATGATGGGAGGATTTTTAATTCGCTATCATAAAAAAATAGTCAACAATAGTCTGTTGCTAAGAAATATGTATCTCAATTCCGGTGAGGTTTATAGTCAAGAAAATTATAATAAAACACTCAATTATTTCTCTAAGTCAGGTGTTTGGCAAAATACCAATATTCAAATAGAACCGAGAAAAGATACTTCAGGAAAAATAAATATGATTGTCCAATTATTACCTGCAAAGAGATTTGGATTTGAAGCAAATGTAGAAGCAAGTTATTCTGCCAATAGCAATACCAACAGTGCTAGTATTGCCAATGCAGGTAATCTGTTGGGGCTCTCTACCAACGTATCGTTGCAAAATAGAAATGTAGGAAAAAGCGGGATAAAGATGACCCATGCGATCAGAGCTGGAATTGAACTCAACCTAAATGGACAGCAAGGTTCTAATAGAAAACTAAATTCTAATGAATTGAGTTATACCAATACTTTATCATTACCAAGACTTCTTGGGCCCATTAACCTACTTTTTCCTAATAAAAAATTTATATCTCAACAAACATTTATAAATTTTGTTCCTTCTTATTCCAATCGCATTGATCTATTTAATCAACTGTCTTCGAGTTCAGCTTTTGGAAATGAATTCGTTACTATTTTACATCCCAATAGAAAAAATTTATTTAAACTAATTAATATTGAATACTCTTACTTGTATAATCAATCGGACAGTTTTAAAAAAACAGTAGCCCAAAATCCATACCTACGTTATTCTTTCAACACAGCCTTGGTAATGGGATTATTCAATTATAGTTATTCTTCCACTTATGTAAATCCAAAAAAATTAAATCATCAAAGAATTTTCAGATGGAACATTGAAGAATCTGGATTGGTGTTTGGTCGATTAGGTTTATTCAAAAAAGAACTTCGTCAATTTATTAAAACTGATGTAGAATATACTTTTAAAGTTGACAACCAAAAATCTTCTACGATATTCAGGGCTTTTGCTGGTGTAGGAATTCCAATTGGAGAAGCAGAGACTTCTCTTCCATTTTTCAAACAATATTTTTCTGGAGGGGCAAATAGTATGAGAGGCTGGCCAGTAAGAGGAATTGGACCAGGTGCAAAGCCTTTGGCAGCGTATAATTCTATTTCTTTGAACGATCGTACTGGAGATGTTCGAATAGAAATAAATAGCGAATATCGATACGACATTGCACCCATTATCCCTAACTCATTAACTTTAAAAGGCGCCCTTTTTGTAGATGCAGGTAATGTATGGAACTTTAAAAATACGCGCGTAGGTGGTGGGCCAGATAGTTTGCAATTTAATTTTGGCAGACTTTACCAACAGTTGGGAGTAACGGCTGGCACAGGATTTCGATTTGATTTTAATTATTTCTTGATTCGATTTGATCTAGGTTTCCGTTTCAAAAGACCCGATATACTCAAAAATGATGGATGGCAAATCCCCAATATCACTTTAGGGAATTTATTTAAAAAAGGAGAACGCATAGAAACTTCCCCAGGTGTTTATGCATACAGTAATCAATTGTGGAGATACGAGAATTTTAACTTCACTATCGGATTGAGTTACCCCTTTTGATTTTTATTAATTTGATTCATTCATTTATTAAAAGGAAAATCCTATAAAACTTTTCAAATGCCTCTCAAAATTAGGAACAGGTAATTTGACCTCATGTTTGTTTGAACACCCTCCAATAAAATTGCTAGCAATTTGAATGATCAGCCGTTAAGAAATCAATCCGACGCGGCGGATTGATTTTTTTTGTTACTTTATTGCATCAAGGCGAAAAAGTAAAAGCAATTTTATTTTAGATTGCTTTCAAACTGTTCCATCGAAAAGGCATCTGAAGCTTCAAACGCTCCTATTCGCGTTCGTCTAAGGCTACTCAAATACCCACCACAGCCCAATGCTGCGCCAAAATCATTGGCCAAACTTCGTATATAAGTTCCAGTAGAACACACCACTTTAAAACTTAGTACCGGCAATGAAATATTGGTAATTTCAAAATGATAAATATTTATTTTCCTTGCCGCTGGCTGAACTTCAACACCTCTTCTAGCCAATTCATATAAGGCAACTCCTTCTTTTTTAATGGCAGAATAGATTGGAGGAAATTGATCGATGGTTCCAGTAAATGGAACAGTAGCGGCATGAATTAATTCTGGAGTTAGATAAGCACAATCTTTTATTTGCTCAGGCTCACTTTCTAAATCAAATGTTGGGGTTACTGCTCCAAGGGTAATATGGCCGGTGTATTCCTTTTCCTGCGCCATGTATTCATTGATTTTTTTGGTAAATTTACCTGTACATACAATCAACAAACCAGTAGCCAAAGGATCTAGCGTTCCTGCATGTCCAATTTTTTTTATTTGTAATAAGTTGCGCAATTTTCGGACCATATCAAAAGAGGTCCAATGCAGTGGCTTATCAATTAATAAAACCTTTCCGTCCACATAGGGCAATTGAATGGCAGGATCCAATGGTATCCTTTCTTTACGAACAAAATTTTCAGGCGCATTTCCTGCCTCAACCTGCTGACTGATATATTTAGACCGGTAGGTTTGTTTTCTAGCCACAGCGTATATTTAGAAAAATGAAATCAATTTTAGTATGCCCTTGCAAACAAAACGCGCTGGCTACTCTCTTTTCCTGTCAAAATACACTTTCCATTTTCTAATTGATTGTTCAATGGAATACATCGAATCGTAGCTTTAGCAAGCTCCTTAATCTTATCTTCAGTTTCACTCGTACCATCCCAATGTGCTGAAATAAAACCTGGTTTTTCATCCAATAATTTTAAAAATTCCTCCCAAGTTTCGGCTGGCGTAATTCGGTCATCCCTAAAACTTTTAGCCTTATTAAAAATAGCCAACTGAATTTCATCCAACAAAGCAATGATTCGATCACTCAATCCATCCATGCTAAAACTCATTTTTTCTTTCGTATCTCTACGAGCAACTTCTACCACATTGTTAGCAAGATCTCTAGCTCCTATAGCAATCCTAACAGGTACTCCCTTCATTTCGTACTCAGCAAATTTCCAACCTGGACGATTGTTGTCGTTGTCATCATATTTTACAGATATACCAGCAGCTTTTAATTGTTGCATTAGTACGGTCACTTTTTCATCAATCAATTGCTTTTGCTCTTCTCCTTTAAAAATCGGAACAATTACAACTTGTATGGGCGCTAGCTTTGGCGGTAGCACCAATCCCTGATCATCACTATGAGCCATTACCAATGCGCCAATTAATCGAGTACTCACACCCCAACTGGTTGCCCAAACAAAATCTAATTTATTCTCTTTGTCAGTAAACTTCACATCAAATGCTTTTGCGAAATTTTGTCCAAGAAAATGAGATGTTCCTGCCTGCAATGCTTTTCCATCCTGCATTAAGGCTTCTATGCAATAAGTATCTACTGCACCAGCAAATCGTTCATTAGCAGATTTTACTCCTTTAATCACTGGCAATGCCATATAATTTTCTGCAAAATCAGCATATACATTTAACATCTGAACGGTTTCAGCAACTGCCTCTTGTTCAGTAGCATGGGCAGTATGGCCCTCCTGCCATAAAAATTCTGTAGTACGCAAAAACAACCTCGTCCTCATTTCCCACCTAACCACATTGGCCCATTGATTGATTAACAAGGGCAAGTCACGATAAGACTGTATCCAACCTTTATAGGTATTCCAAATAATCGCCTCACTGGTTGGTCGAACGATCAATTCCTCTTCTAATTTTGCCTCCGGGTCCACTATCAATTTACCTTTGTTTTCTGGATCACCTTTTAAACGATAATGGGTTACAATGGCGCACTCCTTAGCAAAACCTTCCGCATTGGTTTCCTCTGCTTCAAATAAACTCTTAGGCACAAACAAAGGAAAATAGGCATTTTGATGACCAGTTTCCTTGAACATACTGTCCAATTGCTTCTGCATATTTTCCCAAATTGCATAACCATATGGCTTAATAACCATACAACCTCTAACTGCACTATAATCCGCCAAACCTGCTTTAATTACTAGGTCATTGTACCATTGGGAATAATCTTCCCCCATGCTTGTAATCTCTTTGCTCATTTTCAGTCCCCAATGGGGCAATTTTATTTATGAATAAATATTTTTAAAAACTTTGTAAGTATCAATAACCAACCATTCAATGAAATAAAATAATTAAATCCTTTTCATTATGGCACTATTTTATATTAAACTAAATTAAACTATATCCAATTTTTTAATCAATGGCACAGAATTTGGTATAAATAACTTTATAATTAAAAACTATACAAAAGTAGTAACTTCATTCTATAATAATTTTAATCAAATTATCATGGCTACAAAAATTCCAAAACTCCTCCTTTTAATAATTGTTTTTAATAGTTGTACAACCCTCTATAAAACAGGACAAACACCTGATGATGTTTATTTTTCTCCCGCTAGACCCTATGTAGAAACCACTAGGGAGGAGCTTGTCTATCAACCAGAGTATCGAGTTATAAGGATGGGAATCAATGATCCCCGCTGGAGAAATTTCGATCAAGGGTACAGATACAATTCTTTTGATGAAGAGTATAGGTACAATACTTATAACTACGGCAGCAAATACAACAATTATTATTCTCCCTACTATAACTCTTATTATTCACCCCTTTATAGTCCCATTTATTATTCCCCCGTACTTCCCAAAAATACGAGTCCAAGGATGGAAAATCTAGGTGGCTATAGCCCTGTAACGAACTATAGTTCGACCAATAACAAAATGGGGCAAAGTACAAAACCGCAAAAATATAATAATAACAATAGTGGGACTGCGGTTGGAAATATACTCAGACAGATTATCGCTCCTGACAATTCCAATAGTAGCAATTATATCAACAATAATAATTCCAACAACAATTCCAATAAT
>Ga0114978_10002082_pt1 | contig 16622 bp, 24 predicted proteins | sample S_140212_EF_Meta_FD_87027 | JGI IMG/M metagenome (GOLD analysis project Ga0114978, IMG submission 87027) | Freshwater microbial communities from Lake Simoncouche, Canada to study carbon cycling - S_140212_EF_MetaG | ecosystem: Environmental > Aquatic > Freshwater > Lake | place: Lake... | reverse complement strand
TTACAAATGTCTCTTTGGTTGCATTTTGTGATAAATACCAAACTAATAAAACACCTGCGATAACAACGACGAATGCTAGACCTTTCATTTACTTACTAACACAGAAAACGAATCACATTTTCATATTCTATTTAGTATGTAAAGAATGGAAGAACGTGCACTTTCAACTCTCAAAGTAATTTTGAATGAGCGAGGACGTACAGGTACATTTGAAACGATTGGATCTACATTAGATGACTCCAAAATGTATGTGTTTGCGGGAACACTCATTGTATTCAGTACAAAGGCTCGTATTTCAGAGAAAGATTTGTATACGTTTATTGACTATGCAAAAGAAAACAATTATTCAAATGGTATGATTTTGGTTGGGCTATCTAAACCATCTGAAGCTGTCCTTGCTTCTCTGAGAAATTATGTGAGTCAACCCGATGTTCCTATGGTACATGTGTTTGAAATTCGGCATCTACAAATCCAGTTTGGAAAGCATGTAAAGGTTCCTAAACATAGAATTATTGAGCCAAGTGAATTACCTGCGATTCTAAAGAAGGAAAATGCAAAGACTCCTTCTGTGTTCCGAAAGATTGATTCACAAGATCCAATGGCAAAATGGGTAGGTGCTAGACCTGGCGATGTGTTAGAAGTAACAGGCATGTGCGAAACATCTGTTGAAAATAAACGGTATCTATTTTGTATGGCGGATGTAGTAAATGGATAGCCAGTTTAATTCTTTACTACAAAGCTATAATTCAAACTATGTTCAATATAAAGTAACTGGGGTTCCTTCTTACAAAACTGCGTATGAAGCTGCGAAAGAAGGGTTGGATTCTATGTTAACAACTTTACAAACTGAAGTTACAAAAGATAAAGCAGACTTATCTGATTTTTACAAGTCGGGGGTTGAAGCAAGTATATCAAGTCTTCAACAAAAAAATCGAAAACTTCAACGTGGAATCTTAAGTGAAGTTGATGATATTGCTGCGGCAAAGATACGAAACCAACAACCCCCACCAATACATCCTTCGCCTTCAATTAGTACAACTCAATATATTACACTAGGCGTTTTGGGTGCTATACTGGCAGGACTTGTTTTTGTATAGCTCTGAATGTTTGAGTCCATGATGTAGATAGTACTAAATAACAAACATAAAATGAAATCACTACTAGAATTGCTATATAAATGTAATACATTATTGTAGCAGACTCTAATTTTTTAGATGTTGTTTCTTGAATAAGTTTTAAAGTTGTAACCTTATCTTTTGATTTTTCTATTTCTGCATATTCCTTTTGATAGGCAATTAAATCATTTGTTAAATCATTTAATTTCTTTGGCTCAAACCCATTCTCTCCTTTATTTAACGAATCCAGAATTTGGTGAAGTTCACTTGCTAAATTTGAATTAATTTGCTGAACACGTTGAATTAGATTTTGTTGTTGCTCAGGGTCACTTTCATTAATAGCAGAATTTAACGTGGAAGCATATTCTTTCTTTAGAAACTCGTACTGTTTTTGAAATGCATTTAATTTTTCATTACGAGAATCCTGAAACTCCTTGACGTCCATTACTTTTGTTTGATACTAAATAAATGTCAACTATTCTTCGTGCAGGATACTCAAAATCAGGAGGTGGTGTAATGGTATATGGTGATTCATCTTATCGTACAGCTTGGATACGTAAACAAGCTATTATACGTGGTCAGGCACAAAAGACTGCCGATGTCGAAACTACAATGACCACAGCGGCTCAAGCAATGAAGCCTCTTATTTCCGAACATCATTTGACAAAAGGATTTACGAATGGTGTTCAAGAATTCATGACAATAAAGAATCCTAGTGGAATCTTTTAAGTGAAAAAGAATAACATGTCAACGTTTCAAACTGAGTATGAAACAACAACAAACTCAATTGATACAATTGTATCAACTCAACTATCTTCTGTATTAAATTGGATGAATGTGCCTGGCAGTCTAGTAAAAGCATCTTCTTCTGCAGCAGGATTTGTATGGGGATACAATGCTGGAAATTCTTTATATATGTGTCAACTTCCTTGTACAGGGAACTGGACACTTGTAGATTACTCTAAATACCAAGTCTCAAACATTTTAGATCTGACAACAGATGATACGAATGTATATATTTTATACACAAATAGTGCAGGAGTATTAAGTTTGTTAGTAGGTCCTGCGACCAACCAAGGAACTCAAACTATAGTTCCAGTCCCATTTCCTGCAAAAGAAATCTTTTCAACGCACACATATATTTGGGCACAAGATTCTTTGTTTACAAAACAACGTTGTGCCAAACCTTGTACAATGCCTAACTGGCAGCCTTCAAAAGATACGACCGTGCAAATTACATCATCTGATAATTTTACATTGTATGGGACTGATCCAACAGGTGAAGTTTTACAAACAGATGAAACACTACAATCTCAATGGCAACCGATTGGAAATTTGAAGGGAAGTGTGTTTGGAAAAGGAGCAGATGGAACTTTATATGGCATTGATTCAAAACAAACTCCTTTTCAATTCAAAGATAAAGTGGAATCATTGTTCACCGAAGGATTAAGTCCTACAAAGCTAACAGTTGATTCTGCGTCAAATCAATTATGGATGACAACTGAAACACCCGGTGAAGCAGGAAATATTTTTACACGACCACAAAAACCAGATTATACTACTATCATGAATAACATTAGCCCTCTAGATAGAACAAGAGACAAGATAGTCGATAGTGTGGGATCTACATTTAACAGACAGACAGATGTGATGACTGTAAATAAACAAGTTGATGATATTGTTACATTTTTTACAAAGATGTTTCGTATCGATGGAAATACTCAAAAAAATGCCCAAGCACAAACGGGTGAATTACAGGATCGCATTCGCGAAACTCAAAATGAACTAGACCAAATGGCAAATATTGAACCTTTATTATTGAATATCATTTTGCTTTTATTACTCATATGCTTTATCTATCTCTTCTTATCACCATTACTTGGAACATATATTCACATACTAGCACTCATTGTATTTGGCGGTGGGATGTTTGTTGCTACGAACTTTTCAATACCTCTAAAGTAAGGAATGGATCCTATAATCTGCGATCTAGATTGTCAAAAAGATAAGGATTTAGTTTTGCTGAAAACAGCATTAGATAATGCAGAAGTTAATAAACAAAAAGATCCTGTAACGTATGATAAAGCTCGTATAGCTTATTATACTTTGCTAAATGGACCCGGATGGTTACAAGGGGAAAAACAACGTATTGCGCGAGAAGATGTTGCGCCAGTTACAGTATCATATACTACAAGATTCAATGCGCTAAAAGATGAAAAACAATCTCAATCGACATTTGTTTCATTAGCAGACAATCTAAAGGCTCAGCAGAGTGCGGATAAAATGAATAATACCTTTTTGGATAAAGCGTTTAACAAAGAAAAAGATAAGGCGGATGTATTGAATCGTCTTCAACAATTTGGTGGATCTTCAACTATTAATTTAACATCATTTTTCACGGGAACTTTATTCATTGATTTTTTGATATTACTGCTTCTACTGGGAATTCTTTATTTTGGTTTTACAAAATTCTCAAGACTACAAAGTTACTTTTTACCGTCTAGCGGAGTTACAAGCATAACATAAAATAGTATAATAACAAATGAATATAGCATATGTTTTTTTAGGTATGCTTGTATTTTTAATGTACGGAATAACTTTGTGGTGCTCAGGCCAAGAAGGATTTGAAAATGAAGGATCTATAACTCATGAAGATCCAGAAGAGATTTATGATGATTTGTATGCGAGCATTTATGATTTACTATGGAATCCTCAAGATATGTTGAAATATGTACAAGTGTCCATGCAGGATGTTTCATTAGCAGATTGGAATACAAAGAATGTACATGTTCTTGACATGGCATGTGGTACAGCTCCAAATGCAAATTGGTTTAAAGAATTAGGTGTTGATTATACCGGTGTAGATATTTCAGACAGCATGTTGAAAAAGGCAAGAGAAAATACCCCTACTGCCACGTTTCAAAAAGGCGATATAACCCAAGTTCATCTATTCCCTCAAAAATCTATGACACATTGTTTATTATTAGGATTTGCAATTTACCAATTTCAAAATCCAAAGATAATTTCTGACAATGCCTATCAATGGTTACAACCCGGAGGATACTTTATAGTTCATTTAGTTGATCCTGATAAGTATGATGCTATGCATAATCTAGCATCACCATTCGCTGCATTCTCGTTACAAAAATACTCGTTTGATCGTCAAACTGAGTCATCTATATTCTTTGATAAATTCAAGTATATTGGCAAGTTAAAAAAGAAGAAAGATGAAGATAAGGCTACGTACGAAGAAACATTTGCGTTCTATGACAAATCAAATAATGGAGGCACAAAGTACAGAGAAAATAAGCATCATTGGAATATGCCTTCGAAAGAACGTTTAATAGATATTTTTAAAACATCGGGATTTCGCCATGTAGAAAATGTGGATTTAGTCCGGTGTTCAAAAGAATATCAGTACATCTGTTATTTTACCAAGTAATTCATAAATGACAGATAGACCTCTTCTTTTTAATGGACCTAGTGAAATAGCCAGGTATACACGTGGAGAGTTTAAGGATGAAGACCCTGTAAAAGTTACTACAGAACCTACAAAATCATCAAACATTAGACCACACGGAGAATCTAGGAATCCTTCTGTTGATGCAAAGATGGATGTAGAGTATGACCCTAAAGGAGGTAAGAAACGTAGACGCAGACAAACGCGTTCAAAAATTAGTAAAAAATCAAAAAAGAAAACGCGACGCGTAAAAAGATCCTCGTATTAAACAAATGGATTTCATTGGTAAACCCAAGAAACCGTTTTTTAAACCTGTGAAGTCGACAAAACAAAAGATGAAAGAGGCAAGGGCAAAAAATAAACATAATCATCGATCAAATTTTTCATTACCTACACAGACCTATTTTCAAGAAAAATTGTTTACATCAAAAATTAATATTCCTTCTACATTTTTATGTTCCGAAATATTTGATATGGCGTTCAAAGTTTAGGAAGGAAGAATTCAGTAAACAATAATATGGATATATATGATCCACGTACAGTTGTAGACTTTCAAAAGTTTACATTCTCAGGTCATCTAAGAACTCATGTATATAAAGTCTTAGATGAAAATATTAAATTAGGCCATGCGGATTATTCTTGCTATTGGTCTTTAGAACTGCTTTGTTCCGGTCTAACTCATTCGATGTGGCAAACATTCTTTGAAGCCGCAGCTCATCATATAAATCGGGGAGCTCCAAATGTATTTTTATATTTAGTGCGTATGTATGAAACATTTGCACCCCATGAAGCACAGTATTCTGTCTTAAGTATGACAGACATTCGGAATAATACAGAGGTTCGGAATTTAAGCTGTGAAGTGGCTGCCTCCTTAGCTTTTTGTAAAAAACACAAACTTCCAACTGTTCCAAAAATTAAACCCGAACATGATTTCCAGCAAACTACCTTACAGGAAAACCTAAAAGCTCCTTCTGCAAATTATGCTCGTCATATCTCAAAACAAAAGGATCCTTTTGAGCTGTATATTCCTTTAAATGAATTAACCTATTGCTTAAGAGCAGAAACACGCGATATAACAAAGGCGTTGTACTGGGTTTCATGGATGTTAAAATACGCAAGTCAATTTAAAAAACAAAACAAAGCGGATTTAGTGTGTAGTCCTCGTCCAAATGATTACATCGAGGCAAAAGCGTATCATCATGTAATATGGCTAATATGGGATACTGTATTGGATGCGGCAAGGTCATCTCCTCAATCTGGATTATTGAGTCAGTATATTGATGCTTTGTATAAGATACATTGTCGACGATGGACTGCCTCTTTATTGAAACAACGTTTATGCTTTTTAGTTGTAGCCATCCAGTATGTATGCGAAAGTACTACACTAGATGTTCATTATGGAGTTCCACAAAATATTTCAAAGGTCCACGAATTGACGTCAAACATTCCTCAATGGATTCAGGCAATTATTCAAACTCAAAAAACTTTTGCTTAATAATTTCAAATGGTGGATATAATAGTTGGAGTTTGTGTATGTTTAGGAATAGGATTGTTTATATTTATTAGAAATTTCAATCAATTATTCAAACTCAAAAAACATTCTCTTCATAAATTTAAATGCACGTAACTCCGAAACTAAAACATGCCCTCATGCTCGGCCTTCTGTTTTTTGTTGTGGCGTCCCCGTATACGTATACGCTTGTAGATCGCCTTGTTGCCCCTGTCGCGGAGGCATTGGTGCCCTCAATGGCTAGAGTGTTTAATGTCGCAGAAGGCGGTTGTGCTACAACGTATGGTCTCCTACTTCACTCAGCCGTCTTTGCCGTCGTCGCCTACTACCTACACACGTCCGCTTAAAAACGGATTTAACAAGGTTTATAGAGTGTAAAACACATATAAACAATGAAGTTTATGATTTTTGATACCGAAACAACTGGGTTGCCAAAGTCGCATGCATCTGCCTTACAAGGACCTAATAACTGGCCACATATTGTGTCCATTTCGTGGGTCTTACTCGATACAACAACAAACCAAATTCTATCACAAAAAAACTTTATAATCAAGCCAATGGGATGGGTAATTCCCGACGAATCAATCGCAATTCATAAAATCACAAACGAGGAAGCTTCAAAAGGTTCAAACTTGCGTGATGTTATAGTTGAACTTATGAATGAGACATATGACGGTATTGTAGCACACAATATAAACTTTGATATAAATGTTCTGATAAATGCGATACGATGGGATTTAAATATGCAAGCTCCAATTCGTCCTCGCATGTTTTGTACCATGAAACTCTCAAAAGATTTGTGTAAACTAAAGGGAACGTTTGGAAGATTTAAGTATCCAAAACTAAAAGAATTGTATTTTCATGCGTTTGCAAAAATGCCAAATGAATCACAATTGCATGGATCTATGTATGATGTTCTTATTCTAACAAAAATAGTTCAGGAGTATGAGCCATTACGACGACTAATGGGTTTAGTTGTACCTGACGTAACTAGTGTAACAAATGGAGTACGTACGTCTACCACTCTCAGCTTTAACTTCAAAGAACCCAATTGAATGTAAAAAAGTTACGCTCATTTGGGCTGTAGATGGATGGTGTTATATTCCTGAACTAAAGATCCGCAGAAAGATTACAGATACACATTTTTTTCGTGAGAATTGGGATGGAGTCATTGCTATGCTCCAGTATATTGAAGAGGTCACTTGGACGGTTCACTCGACAGAACCGCTGATGTGGCAGGAGAAAGGATCAACATACAACGAACTTTATTCCACCAAGAAGAAACAGAAGCCCACCAAGTCTTCTCATCGCCCCCACAAGCAAGCACAGAAGACTCATTCGTAGTCACCACCTCAACTGGGTTAGCCTCTTGAATAACAATGGGGGGCTCCTGTTGAAGGACTTTTCCCTCCTCTAGTTCGGGAGTTTTGACGTCAAGCACGTTGGGCTCTTCTAGCTCGGGTGTCTCGAGTTGATGTTCAATAACAGGTTCCATCGCGTATTTGTTTACTATACAGAAACGTAGGTGTAAATTAAATGGTTATTCAGGATATTTTCTATGTTGCCATATCAACTATTGCTGTTATGGCAGTTTTACAATTAACTACATTTATGGTTACACGAATGATGTACCCTCCTGAACCTAGAGTAATTTATAGAGATGTTCCAGTTGCACACACGCAAGCTACAGTTCCATTATCACCTGTAGCGCCATCACCTCCTCCACCCGTATTTCCTCCCCAGCAAAACGGACCTGCTTTCACACAGACACCACAGGAAGTACAATTGCCGGAGTATGAACCACGTAAGCCAGTTTCAACATCATTACGGGTGGACCCCGAACTACCGCCTGGTTTACAAGAAACCCGTCCCCCCGGAACTTAAAACATTCCAGGTTCCACAAACAACAGGATTGTCTGGATGGATCGTATTTACGTATGAAAGAAAAAAACCCGTATGTCTATGGATTTCTGAAAATGAATGTAAAAAACTTCCGTGCATTGTTGATGAACGAATTTGTGGAGATACTTTCTTAAAAGTAGAAAAGATCGGTTCTCTTGATTTTGTAGTATCAGATATATGGATGTATAATTCAAATTGTCTCTTTGCGTGCTCTACCTTCAAGCAAAGATACGATTGGCTATTAAAACTTTTATCAAGATTTACAACCTATGTTGAAGGAGTTACAATTGATTTGATCCATAAATCTGATCTAGGTGATGTTGACATAAAGGGATATGAAGAACACCCCGATGACCTGCCAGGAAAGAATGGATACTTTGTAGAAAAGAATTTAGGTACGTTATTTGATATTATTCAGTTACCAACACCCGACTGTTACAAAGTTGCGGGACATGGTTACTTACGCGTACCCGATCTGAAAACATCAGTATATTTGCGTTCAAAGGGGGCTAATTTCAAATGTAGATGCGTAAAGTTTGATGAAGAGTTTTGGACTGTAACAGAAAACATTCCTGAACTAGAAGTAAATGCCTAGAAAAGGAAGAAAAACTCTTAAGAAAGGCGGCTTTTATAGTTTCACAGGCGATGTAGGTACAGGTGCTGCTAAATGGACTTCACATTCAGAAATGGGAGACTATTCAATCTCAAATCGTGGTGGAAATACGTTTTATGGCGCAGGAAGAAAGCGTAAAGGAAAGGGGAAGGGAAAAGGAAAAGGAAAGACCCGGCGTCGTATGCGTGGGGGTTCAAAATATGGCGAAGTGTCTGCGTCATACCAAGGAACCGGTGATCGTGGGTTTGCCAATTATGTAGGCATATCACCTAATAAACCCGGATTTGCCACACAAGGTGAATTTAATAACTATGGTGCGCAACCTGGTAGTGGCCACGCAAGTTTTCTTCATAACTAAAAGTAATAAGAAATGAAGGCAGATACACTTGTCGGTGGAGGTCTTTTTTTAGCAGCAGCCGTTTTTTTAGTTCAACGTAACTTAGCCCATACAGTTGTATGGCTCGCTTTAGTTTATATTGTAGCATCTCAATCGGGCTTATCACACACCGTTTCGGTGTTAGCCGCAATTGCAGGTATTTATCTAATTTCTCGCATAACAACTGAAAACTTTGAGAATGAGAAGAAGAAGGAGGAAACAGATGAAGATAAAAAAGAGAATCCAACACCAGCCCCTCCAAAGACGTCTGATCCACATGTAGATATTGGCACTACAATTTTACATGCATACCGGAACTTAAGTCCTGAACAAATTGGTGGTATGCGACGGGACACAAAGGAACTAATGGGTCTTCAAAAAGAACTCATGGGATCCTTAGCAGAAATGAAGCCTGCAATTGAGCAAGGCGCAGAATTACTAAAGACGTTTGGAACGTTTTTTGGTAAGCAAGAAGGGGGCGAATAATTGGTTATATAATCTCTGCATACCATCCGCGTATACATACATATGATATGTAGAATCATTTGTTGAAATAAATGGTCCACCTGCTAGACCTACAATTTGCTTCCATTCATTCATTTCATAACTAAGTTGTAGATACCGAGCATACTGCTGCCACTTTGTAATCGTTTTATGAATGGTTAATACTGTAAACATTCCTACATTCTGTTTTAAAAACAAAACAGAACCAATTGTTAACAGTGGATGTATCACCATATCAATCCAAAAATTCAAGTTTTCAATCACAGTCTCGCGCTTGAAAAGTTGTGTTAATTTTATGAATTCATCTGCTATTCTAAAATAGTCGGATCTATTCAGAATCATATATTGAGTCGGATGCATTCTCTATTACGATACCTTCGGGAGGAAAATATTTCTCTTCTAACGTTATTACATCAATATATTTCCATTTAATACCCATATCAATACCAGAAATCTCAGATAGATATTGAGGAGTTACAACTGTTGCGTAGGTAACTGACCTGTTTACGATATCTGTAATACAAATTGTTTTATTATTCAACACTCCGCCTACCCAAAACCATGGAAGTTCATCTGTAGAAACTAAGTGTTTTCTTTTTTCTTCAGGGCAAAATATGCTTACAACAGAATGTACAACTTTTAAGAAATTATAAAAGAAATTCATTTATGTTTTAATACAGAGATGACGTTGAAACCGGTGCCGCATCCTGCTGCTTTAAATGGCTGACAATCTCATCACGATTTTTTAGATTGTCACCGCTGAGTGGTTGACTAAATCCTTCGCTTAAATATTTTGCAGCCATACGATCCATACCTAATCCAAGTGAAATTGAGGACGCCAATGCGACCATAATAAACGGAGTTGCAATAATGACCCATGCTACAATTCCAAGGTTAACGCCACACAAAGCATCTAAAATTACAACACCTGCGACACCCATGACAGTTTTGATAGCAGCAGTTGCGAACCGACCCAATGATAAATCGAGACCAGTGTGAATCACCACATACAATAAGTAGAGAAGCGCAGGAGGACATAATGCATCTATAAAACGCATCTTCACAGTATTTACATTTGTAACAGTAAAAAATGAGCGACGGCGATATTGAACGGATTATGAAATTGGCATTTTGTTCTGAAGAAGAAGCCAGAGCAGCTTTCTTAAAAACAAATGATATTGTAGAAGCGATTGATATGATTTTAGTGACTCCTCCAACTCGAGGCGCACCTAAAAAAGTTGTTGCTTCAGAAGAGCAGAAACAGTTTACAATTGTTCGCAAAGAGATGGAAAAAATAGATAGAGCATGCGATGTATATCTTATGAGGTCAAATCAACCCGAGTCTTCTTTTCAAGAGTTGCCGCATACCCTCTCCCACCCCCCGGAAGAAATGTTGCTACGTTCCGACTGTATTCAGAAAAGTCATCTAGTAACTCTGGAAGAAGTGGAGCAAACACAGGAAACTGCTTGTCTGTCACTGTCTGAATATTCTTCCGATTTGCAGTTGAATGACCGTACACAACCTTATTCTGATCTTCAATCCCCTCAATAGTTCCAAGCCCTAAGAAGGGTGTTGTTGCCCAAGGACGAGCAAACACTTGCTTGGGACCTTTTTGGCGAGCTGTACCTGGAGCTCCAAACAATAGTTCAGATTGTATATCAATTCCGCATCCACCTTCGGGCGAATTACCAAAGTTTCCCTTTGGGATTAGACCAGGATTTGTCGATACATTTTGAACAGCCCAACTATTTCCACAACCCGATTGTGTTGCGTGTTGAACGGGTTGATCTCTGCGGGCATCAGGATCTCTTGCTGCTTCACCTTGGCGTGTGTTTTCAAAAAAAGTTAGGTAGGACATCCTTTACAAGACATTTAGAAAGTAAATGCACAGTAAAAGAAATGTCATATTGGGGATATCATCTTGTTGCTGATGTTGGGAAATGCATTCCTTCATCTATACGATGTGGGCAAAACATATATCAATTTGCAAAACATCTCGTAAAAGAAATTGATATGGTACCATACGGTGAGCCACAGATTCATCATTTTGGAAGTGGTAATAAAGCAGGATATACATTAGTTCAGCTAATTGAAACATCCAATATCACAGCTCATTTTGTAGAAGAAACAAATGATTTTTATTTGGATGTATTTAGTTGTAAACAATTTGATCCAGATGTTGTAGAGAGATCCGTTCAGCAGTACTTCAGCCCCAACACAATGAAGAAAATATTTCTAGTACGTCAAGCAAATCCTCTTTTGTTAGAAAACGGAAGAAGGGAACCGATACTAGAACTAAGGTAAAATGCCAATCTTTCAACCGGCTGACTGGCTAGAACGTGATGAAAATTTCAAGTATGTCGTCGATGTATTTGGTCGTACTGACAAAGGTGAGGTTGCGCAGGTAAGATTAAGTGGATTTCAGCCCTACTTTTATCTACGCATGGCTGATGGTGAAACATCGTCTATGGTCCAATCAAGCCTAGAAGAAGCATCGGGAAAACAATTGCGAAATATCAAAATCACATTGGAGGCAAAGTTAGATGCTATGCGAGGATTCAATGGTTTAAGCTGTATAAAAGTATGGAAGTTATCATTTCCTGCAATTTGGATGTTTAAGACGGTTCAACGAACTTTGAAAAATTCATTTCGAATTGGAAGCCGTCGTATTTGCCTTGAAGATATATTTGAAGCCAACCTTCCGCCCTTTATTCGTTTATTTCATGAGATGGATTTATCACCTGCTTCGCCATTTGAATTTGAAGCAGATGATTATGACCCTGATGATGGTGTGTTTGTAGATGTATTTTATGAAGTTAATTATCTAGATATAAAGCCAGCTCCAAATCAACAGATTCCACTTCTTGTTGCCGCATATGATATTGAAACGTATTCGGTATCAGGATTATTTCCTGTTGCTACAAATCCTGGCGATGAAATCATGCAGATCGGTATTGCCTTTCGTTATTCAAATGATTTATTAGCGCCAGGTAAGCGTATTGTCTTTAGTAATGGAACAATTACACCTTCAAGAGATCCAGGAGTTGAATTTGTTGCGTGTAAGAATGAAAGAGACCTTTTACTAAAATTTGAAAAGTGTATTCAAGATGAAAACCCAGATGTGATTGCGGGATTTAATACGTTTGGCTTTGATGACCCTTATATTGCGGACAGAGCAGAAAGGCTAAGAGTCTATTTGAATTTTGGTCGAGTGGAAGGAAGTTCATGGAAACAGGATTACGTAAAGACTGAAAAGAAAACATTTGAACTAGCATCCGGAAAGTTTGCTGTACGATATTTTGAAATGCCGGGTCGTCTTCCAGTCGATTTACTTCTCAGTGTACGTCGTGAGCAGAATTTGGATTCATATAAATTAGATAATGTCTCAACCACCTTTCTGAGAGATAAAGTAGTTAGGTTAGAGCGTCTAGATGATAACCGTATAAAAATCTATACAAAAAGTACTCGCGGATTATTTGTTGGAAACCTTGTGCGATTTGATGTTGTTGGAAATACAATCAATCCGTATCAAGAAGGCCGTAAGTTTCCAACTGAAGTCGTTGAGCCTAAATTCTTTATCGTGAAAACAGAGGATGAAATTTTACTTGATGTAGATATCACAAAAGTTGAGTGGTCGTTTACGAAAGATGACATCAGTTTTAAGGATATGCTAGTAGCCCATACAGGAACTCCTGATCAACGCGCATCGGTTGCAAAATACAATATTCAGGATTGTGATCTTGTGCTTACTTTGATGGCAAAATTAGATACGTTAGTCAATGCGCGGGGTATGGCAGATGTTTGTAAAGTTCCAATCCAATATATATTCTTACGAGGACAAGGAATCAAGATCTTCTCTGCAGTTGTGTATAACGCTTCAAAACGTAATCAAATTATCATGACACAAGAAAGTTTGGAAGGCGATTCTTCGTATGAAGGTGCGATTGTTCTAGCACCTAAAATTGGTATGTATCTCGATCAACCGATCGCTGTTTTAGATTTTAATTCCTTGTATCCCTCGAATATGATTGCGTTTAATTTATCGCCGGATACTTTGGTTTATGTAAAAACATATGATTCAAAAGGCAGAAAAATAAGTCAAGAAGGAGTTGATAGTGTAGACGGATTTAGAATTGATGAAATAAAATATGATACATATGATGACCTAAAAAATCCAACAGGACGGGTTGTGTGTGGATTCGTACAGCCTACAGATGACAAACGCACAATTGGTGTTCTTCCTATGACTTTGGATAGTTTGCTAAAAAAGCGAAAGGAAACTCGAAAACTTATGGAAACTTTGGAAGATGATGCTCAGATCGCAGTATTGAATGGTCTTCAATTGGCTTACAAAGTTGTTGCAAACTCAGTGTATGGTCAGTGCGGGTCTAGAACATCGCCAATACGAAAGATTGAAGTTGCGGCGTGTACAACTGCAGCGGGTCGTGATCGTATTTACTTTGCAAAAAGTATAGTTGAACAAGAGTTTGGTGGTGATGTGATTTATGGAGATACCGATTCTATCTTCATTAAATTTGCAACAAAGGATCTTGCCGAATCAATTTCATTAGGCCAACAATCAGCTGCTCGTATTACTGAACTTTGTAGAAAACCTTATAAAATTGAATATGAAAAAACAATGTTTCCTTTCATTCTATTTTGTAGAAAGCGATATGTTGGTATGTTGTATGAGACTGATGTGACAAAGTGTTATCGCAAAACAATGGGTGTAGCTTTAAAGAGGCGAGATAATGCGCCGATTGTAAAGGATATATTCGGCGGAGCTCTAGATATTCTTATGGAGAAACGAGACATTCGGCCTGCACAAGAATTTGTGAAAACAATGTTAGTAAAAGTGTTGAAAAACGAAATGCCGATGGAAAAATATATCATAACAAAACAGTTGAGAGATGATTATAAGAATCCAGGACAAATTGCCCATCGTGTTTTGGCTGATCGAATGGGAGATCGCGATCCTGGAACAGCTCCACAAGTTGGGGACAGGTTACCGTACATTTATGTCGCAGAGAATGCTTCTAAGTCCAAACAAGGTGAAAAAATAGAGCATATTGACTATGTCAAAGAAAAAGGGCTTCACCCTGATACATCCTTCTATATTTCTAATCAAATACAAAATCCTGTAGCTCAACTCTTTGCTCTTGCGATTGAAAACCTGGAGGGGTATAAATCAAAGGTAAATTACGAAACACTGTTTAAAGAGTGTATTGAAAAGGGAATGGATGAAGAAGAAGCTACATTAAAAGTTTTAGATAAAAAAGAAAAAGAGTTAGATTCTATAATGTTTCTAAAAAGTCCAGAACTTTCTAGAATTTTAATAAAACAAGGACATTCGATGGTACGTGGTCCAATGGATATGTTCCTTGGTAGACGGTAATACCATTTTCAAACAAATTACGTTTCTTAAGAAATGGAGGATGAATCAGTTACCATGAGCATGAATCGCGAACCTAGTATTCTAAGTTTGCTAGAAGGTATGTTGATAGGAAGAAATGAGTTTTTTTCAACAATAGGTGAAGCAGTTCCAAATCAATTTCGAAGTGGAATCATGTATCGCTATATGGATGTTGAGTTGGCATATATGGCATTTCTGAATCGTATATTTTTGCAGCAAACATATGGGATGACTGGAACGTATCTATCGGATCCGATGTCTATATATGTATACAGCGGAGTGACAGGAACAGTTGGTGGAATGACGGGGGCATTCAGTGATGCGGTAACTGTTATAGCAACAAATACTCAAATTACACAATCTCTGGAAGATTTTTCGAATACGACGTCAAGTTGTGCGATTTGTCAAGAAGTGATTTCTTCTGGCGCTTGCCGGATTCGGCAGTGCGGGCATGTTTATCACCGCGACTGTATTGTGAACTGGTTTTCAATGTCTGTTCGGTGTCCAGTATGTCGCTTCGATATTCGAGAAGGCAATCCGGTAAGTCAAACATCTTCTGTCTCAGCACAAACGTCTTCTCCACCGGTAGGCCCGTCGGGGGAGCCGAGTACTTCGGAATAATATCAGATTCGCCATATTGAATTCGATGCGTCAATTTTCGAATATCATGCTGACAATCTTTCACTAATTCAAGAACATTAATTTCTTTAAAAAGCAATTGGACATCTGATGCTTTTGGAGGAAAGCATCGGATAATATCTATAAACTCAGCATTTCGTTTAAAAATAGTAGGAAGTTCATTTCCAGTACACAAAACAGGAACACGTCTTGTGGGATCTTTTATCCATTCAATAATCTTTCCTTGGGCATGTGGATCACTTCCATCCACTTCATCTAAAATAACACATGTCTTTTTGTCACGGTCACCTTTCATAAAGGAATAAATGTTTACAACCGACTTACACGCATTTTTAATTTTTTCAACATCTTCATAACTACGAATTGATCTAGATGCATTAATTTCCAAAGGATCAAATCCCATTGTTTTTGCAGCAGCAAGAGCTAATGTTGTTTTTCCAATACCAGGAGATCCTGCTAACATAATTGCTTTTGGGAATGTAGATGTTAATAAATATGTACGTAGTGATTCTTTTGCTTCTGTATGTCCAATCACTTCATCAAGCGAAGTAGGCCTAAATATTTCGGCATACATTATCCTGTAGTAATAAACTTAATCCTTAAGTGACTTAAAGCAACCGCACAATATATAAATAAGGTCTCGTAGCTCAATTGGTAGAGCATCTGGCTGTTACCCATGTGGTGACCGGAAGGTAGAGGGATCGTAGCCCTTCGAGACCGACGGGGATTGTCAACCCCTTATTTGACTACTGCCTTCATAGCTCAGTGGTAGAGCACCAGCTTTGTAAGCTGTAGGTCGTGGGTTCGATTCCCATTGGAGGCTCCAGTACTTGTAGTTCAGTGGTAGAGCATCCGTCTTATTAACGGAGAGTCGCGAGTTCGATCCTCGCCAGGTGTATTTCGCGTCAATAGTTCAGTGGTAGAATATGGGTTTTCCAAACCTACGACACGGGTTCGATTCCCGTTTGACGCAAAGGGTGTTTGTCTACCTTAAAAGGCTACCAAAATATAAAAAAATAGAAAGAGACTCAGAATCAGAAAAATTAAGTAAAGTATTCAAAGGGCTCACCCCCGATCAATTTCCCATAT
>Ga0114978_10002081_pt1 | contig 16623 bp, 15 predicted proteins | sample S_140212_EF_Meta_FD_87027 | JGI IMG/M metagenome (GOLD analysis project Ga0114978, IMG submission 87027) | Freshwater microbial communities from Lake Simoncouche, Canada to study carbon cycling - S_140212_EF_MetaG | ecosystem: Environmental > Aquatic > Freshwater > Lake | place: Lake... | reverse complement strand
CTTGTTGACAAAAGTGATGATGGGCGTGTCGCGTGTTCTGCACACCTCAATGAGTCGCCTGGTTTGAGCCTCTACGCCATTGGCCGCATCGATCACCATCAAGGCGGAGTCAACGGCTGTGAGCACTCGGTAGGTGTCTTCGGAGAAGTCTTTGTGCCCAGGCGTGTCAAGCAAATTGATCACATGATCGCGGTACAACATTTGCATGACCGAGGAGGCCACGGAGATGCCACGTTGCTTTTCAATCTCCATCCAGTCGCTGGTCGCGTGTCGGGTGGCTTTTCTGGCTTTGACAGAGCCCGCAATTTGAATGGCGCCTGAGAACAAGAGCAACTTTTCGGTGAGCGTGGTTTTGCCCGCATCCGGGTGAGAGATGATGGCAAAGGTGCGTCGACGCTTAACCTCGGAAGTGAAAGAGGCAACTTGCATGGTGCTTAGACATTGAAAACTCAAAGAAGGATAAAAGTCCAGTTCAAAGCCGCTGTACAAAGCCGCTGTACAAAGCGTTTGGCCATTCATCCAACGGACAAAGTGGCGTGCGTGACCCTCGTGGATTCGCAGGCTTTTTGTAGCTTTAAACAAGAGAAGATCTGTATTTTAACCCGCTTGCGCTTTTGCCAAAGAGATTGGGTTTGGGGTGATGCCCTTCACACCCAAAATCAGCACCAGAGTCCCAAAATGGGCTTTTTGCGCGAATGTGCAAGTGCTCAAACCCCTCATTTTTGGGGTTTATTGTGAGAAATAGGGTGCAAGCCCTGCGCGCATGGATATAATTCGAACACCGAGGAGCGATGCAACTTTGTCGCGGCGAGTCCCCAAGTCGTTGGTGTTGAACCACCCGACAAATCTGGGGGCCGTTCGATTTACAAAGTGAGGCTCGGTCACTTTTATCAAACGGCGCTCACCCACTGCAAATTGTGAGGTGAGGTGCTTGTCTCCTTTTCTCTCCACAATGCTTGGTGCCCTGTCCTTGTCTTTTCTTTGAAAGGCGGACTTGGGTTTCATTGCGAGCAGTGGTTTTTTTATCATCCGATGGAGTTAAAAGACATGAACGCTGTGATTAAACCTTTACATGCCAACGACGCCTTGGTGGCTGATTTATCCTTGGCTGATTGGGGCAGAAGAGAAATTAAAATTGCCGAAACTGAGATGCCCGGCCTCATGGCCATTCGCGAGGAGTTCAGTGCCAACAAAGCGCTTAAAGGCGCGCGCATTACGGGCTCTTTGCACATGACCATTCAAACGGCTGTGTTGATTGAGACGCTACAAGCCTTGGGTGCGTCAGTGCGTTGGGCCTCGTGCAATATTTATTCAACACAAGACCACGCGGCGGCTGCGATTGCTGCAGCGGGAACGCCTGTTTTTGCCAAAAAGGGCGAGAACTTGGCGGAGTACTGGGACTACACGCACCGTATTTTTGAGTTTGGTGCAGCCCACACAGAAAACGAAGGCCCCAACATGATCCTTGATGATGGTGGGGATGCAACGCTTTTGATGCATTTGGGTAAAAAAGCAGAAAAAGACCTCTCTCTTTTAAGCCATCCAGGCAGTGAAGAGGAGATTTGTTTGTTTGCGGCCATTAAAGAAAAATTGGCCCAAGATCCCACTTGGTACAGCCGCAAAAGTGCAAAGATCATTGGTGTGACTGAGGAGACCACGACGGGTGTGCATCGTTTGAAAGAAATGTCTGCCAAGGGAGAGTTGATGTTCAAAGCCATCAACGTCAACGATTCGGTCACCAAGAGCAAATTTGACAACCTGTATGGATGTAGGGAGTCTTTGGTCGACGGCATTAAGCGCGCAACCGATGTGATGATCGCAGGCAAGGTTGCTGTGGTGGCGGGCTACGGAGATGTGGGCAAAGGCAGTGCACAGGCACTGCGCGCTTTGAGCGCACAGGTGTGGGTCACCGAGATTGATCCCATCAATGCACTGCAAGCGGCCATGGAGGGCTATAAAGTCGTCACCATGGATTACGCATCAGACAAGGCCGATATTTTTGTCACTGCGACGGGCAACAAACACGTGATCACGCATGAGCACATGCTCAACATGAAGGACCAGGCGATTGTCTGCAACATCGGTCACTTTGACAATGAAATCGACATCACTGCCATGGAGGCTTACAAGTGGGAAGAAATCAAACCCCAAGTCGATCACATTCAACTGCCTTCAGGCAACAAGATCATCCTGTTGGCCAAGGGTCGATTGGTCAATTTGGGCTGTGGTACGGGACATCCAAGCTTTGTGATGAGCTCTTCTTTTGCAAATCAAACGATTGCGCAAATTGAACTCTTTAAGTACCCAGATCGGTATGAGAATGGTCAGGTGTATGTGTTGCCCAAGCATTTGGATGAGAAGGTGGCCAGGTTGCATCTGAAGAAAGTAGGTGCCATGTTGACTGAACTCACCGAAGATCAAGCCAGCTACATTGGTGTGAGCAAGTCTGGCCCGTACAAGCCTGACGCTTACCGCTATTGATCAATGGGATGCTTTTGGTGTGCTCAACCACACCAAGAGAGGACCGCAAAAGGCCCGCTTAAGGCTTTTTGCGGTGCGCTTAAATTGCTCTCCTTTCTGAGCCTAACTTAGCACACGTGTTGACGCGATAGACACGCCAGAGACGGCATACATGGCGCTCAGGCGCCCCTTTATTTATTTTCCTCAGCTATGAATCCAACGCTCAGTGTTGAATTTTTTCCGCCCAAAACGCCCGGAGGTATAGAGCGTTTAAAGACAATCCGCCAAGAGTTGTATCGCATCAAACCGCAATTTTGTTCGGTGACCTATGGTGCTGGAGGCTCAACGCAGTCGGGCACCTTGAGTACGGTCGCTCAGATTCAAGCCGAAGGGCAAGAGGCTGCGGCCCACCTGTCTTGTGTAGGCGCCACGCCACAAACCCTTTTAGAGCAACTCGAGCGGATCAAAGGGATGGGCGTTGGGCGATTGGTGGCCTTGCGAGGGGATTTGCCAAGTGGATTTGGTTCAAGCGGGGAGTTTGAGTTTGCCAAGGACTTGGTCGCTTTTACCCGAGAGCATTTTGCCAATGATTTCCACATCGAGGTGGCGGCCTATCCAGAGATGCACCCCCAAGCCAAGTCACCTCAAGCAGATTTAAAGGCCTTTGTCGAAAAAGTCAAAGCAGGCGCTGACTCTGCGATCACGCAATATTTTTTCAACAGCGATGCCTATTTTAGGTTTGTCGATGAGGTTGAAAAAGCAGGCGTGCAAGTACCCATTGTGCCTGGCATCATGCCCATCAGCAGCTCCTCGCAGCTGCTCAGATTTTCTGAGACCTGTGGTGCCGAGGTCCCCAGGTGGATTCGTTTAAGGTTGCAGGCTTTTGGCGATGATGCGGCATCCATCAAAGCGTTTGGTCTAGAAGTGATCACGGATTTATGTGATCAATTGCACTGCGCTGGCGTGCCCGCCTTGCATTTTTATACGCTCAATCAAAGCGCTGCGGTGCTGTCCATTTGTGACAATTTGGGCTGGCTAGAGGCGTCCCACTAAGAGCCTTCGAGGTGAAACTGGGCGTGTGGGTCCTGGCCCAATAAACTGACCATCTCGGGCATGGCTTCTTCCAACTCCGCTTTCAGCGTGTAGGGGGGATTGATCACAAAGACGCCACTTCCAGGCAGGCCAGGTCTTTTTTGTTTGACGCCATCGAGCAACTCGCTTGGGAGCGCCGTGAACTTGGAGGATTTGACAATCAAAGACACATGCAACCAATCACGCTTGGCGTGATTGGCCATGGTTTTGAGTCGTTTGGGCAAGTCGTGTGCTTGAGCTCGAGCAATGAGCGGGTACCAGACCATGTAGGTGCCTGTGGCAAAACGCTTCAAAGCATCTTCGATGCTGTCCAAGACCTTGTTGTAATCGGTTTTGATTTCATAACTGGGGTCCATCACCACCAAGGCGCGTCTTTGTGCGGGGGGCAAGAACTTTTTCATGCCTTCAAACCCATCTGCACGCAAAACCGCAACTTGTCTGGCCACTTTGAGCTGGGCCACATGTTGCTCAAGCAGGCGAGTGTCGGTGGGGTGCAACTCAAAGAGTTTGAGTTTGTCAAAATCATTCAGCAAGTGCTGAACGATGAAAGGCGAGCCTGGGTAGAGCTTGGATTTGGGGGAGGGGTTGAAGTCGTGCAAGAGCGCCAAATACTCCTTCAAGAGCTTGGACTTGACCAATTGGGGCTGAGCCAAGATCTTTTGAATGCCCTCAAGCGCCTCGGCGCTGATGGCGGAGAGCTCGCTGTCCATGCGGTAAAGTCCTGCGCCCGCATGGGTGTCAATTACTGTCAAGGGGACCGGTTTTTCGGTCATGTACTTGACAATAGAGATGAGCATGGCGTGCTTTAAAACATCTGCATGGTTTCCAGCGTGAAAAGCGTGTCGGTAACTGAACATAAGCCTGCGATGGTAACCGTTTTAGTTCGCTTGGAGCCATTCGGTGTCAATCAAAAGCGTGGGTGAGCGAGGGTTTGAGCACGCCCCACTGACGCCATGAACTGTTTGAATGGCACCACGAAGCGAGAAAGCTGTTTCACCCGAGAGACGAAACCATGGGCCTTGTGAATCAGAAGGCCTCAAAACTTGCCCAAATGGCCAAAACCATTATAAAATAGAAAGCTTCGCAGCGTTTGAGCAGTCCCGCGGCGAAGGTTTCAGATCCACCTAAGAGGTTCTCGCTAGAAGAACACCGACCGTGGTAAAGGACGCTTACAAACCCAAACTCCAAGGATTTATCCATGTCTACTTTCAGCGCAAAACCCGCTGACGTGGTGCACGAGTGGTTTGTGATTGACGCCACCGATAAGGTGCTCGGACGTGTTGCCAGCGAAGCTGCACTCCGTTTACGCGGCAAACACAAGGCCATTTATACGCCTCACGTCGATACGGGCGACTTCATTGTCGTCATCAACGCCTCCAAGATTCGTGTCACAGGCAACAAAGCCTTGGACAAAGTCTATTACCGTCACTCAGGTTACCCTGGCGGCATTTACGGAACCAACTTCCGTGACATGCAAGCCAAGCACCCTGGTCGTGCGCTCGAGAAAGCCGTCAAGGGCATGTTGCCCAAAGGCCCCTTGGGTTATGCCATGATCAAAAAACTCAAGGTCTATGGCGGTGCTGAGCATCCACATAGTGCACAGCAACCCAAAGAGTTAACGATTTAAGGAGCCACAGATGATTGGTGAATGGAACAATGGAACGGGACGTAGAAAGTCCAGTGTCGCCAGAGTCTTCATAAAGAAGGGCTCGGGCAAGATTACGATCAATGGCAAAGACATCACCGAGTATTTCGGTCGTCAAACCTCGATCATGATTGCAAAGCAACCCTTGGTATTGACCAGCCATGTTGAGTATTTTGACATTCAAGTCAACTTGCACGGCGGTGGTGAGTCTGGCCAAGCCGGTGCGGTTCGTCATGGCATCACGCGTGCTTTGATCGACTACGATCAAAACCTCAAGCCCGTTTTATCTAAAGCGGGTTACGTGACGCGGGATGCCCGTGAAGTGGAACGTAAAAAGGTCGGTTTGCACTCTGCTCGCCGTCGCAAGCAGTTCAGCAAACGCTGATCTTGTTGGGAGAGTCTTATCCAAGCGCCACGCTTATTCAAGGCTCCTCTCACACACCGCCCCTTGGCAGCAATGCATAAGGGGTTTTTTAATGCCTCTTGCAAGGCGAGCCTGTCCCAAAGAGTGTTGTTTTCATTAACCATATTGCAGGTGATGTTGAAGGTTTTTTGGTACAGTTGGATGTCCTGAGTTAAAAAGCTCTTTTTTAATTGATTGATTGTTTGGAGACTCTCATGAGTGCCGTAGCTGAAAACATTGAATCCGTGATGCCCGAACCCATTGTCTTTACCGACAGTGCTGCTGCTAAGGTGGCTGACTTGATCGCTGAAGAGGGCAACCCTGAACTCAAACTGCGCGTGTTTGTGCAAGGTGGCGGATGTTCTGGTTTTCAGTATGGATTCACCTTTGATGAAATCACCAATGAAGACGACACCACGATGAGCAAGAACGGGGTTTCTTTGTTGATTGATGCCATGAGTTACCAGTACCTTTTGGGTGCAGAGATCGATTACAAAGAAGACTTGCAGGGCTCACAGTTTGTGATTAAAAACCCCAATGCCTCCACCACTTGTGGTTGTGGATCTTCGTTCTCGGTTTAAAACCAGTCTGTCCCTTTGCTCGAGAGAGCAAAGCGTGTATCTAAAGGGTGCTTAAGACACCCTTTTTTTTGGGCACATTAAGCTTTGACCCAAGAGCCCAAGATCCGTGGACCCGTGGCGCCCGTGGCGTTGGGTGAGTTTGCGCTCAGGCCCAAAACCCGCTGTCTGGCAAGCCACGCAAAGGCAAATGACTCCACTTGCTGGGGTGGGCAGCCCAACTCATCGGAGCTGAACAATTTCATGTGCTTTAATGAGCCAAAGAGCGTGGCTCTGGTGCGAATTTCTTTCGTCAAAGCTTCATTGAGCGCGCCTCCCCCACACGTCACCATCTCAATGGGCGAGTCTTGAAGATGTAAGAGGCCCTTATCTTTCAAGAACGCATCCACCGAACACAGGGCACTGTGTGCGCTCAAGGCGCACAGTGTGGCTTGAACGTCTTGAGCTGAGACGTGATCATAAGGGGCAGACACATGCGCATTGAGCCACGCTTCATTGAACAAGTCTCGCCCAGTGCTTTTGGGCGGGGGCAATTTGAAAAAAGGTTCAGATAAAAAGTGCTTGAGCAAGGCTTCATGGACTCGGCCCGTTTGAGCCCATTGGCCCTTGTCGTCATAGGATTGGGCCGTGTGACGCAAACACCACATGTCCATGAGCACATTGCCAGGGCCGCAATCAAATCCGGCTGCAGTCAGCGGCTCTTCTTTGAAGGGGTGCCCTGGGCTTATGGGGGACAAAGGCGCCAAGATGCTGACATTGGCCATGCCCCCGATGTTCAAAATGATGCGCCAGGCGCGATCACTTGAAAAATAATGTTGGTGAAAAGCCGGAACGAGTGGGGCCCCTTGCCCACCAGCAAAAATATCGCGGGCTCTGAAATCGTGGATCACATCAATGTGGGTGAGTTCGGCGAGCAAGTGTGCGGACAACAACTGGGTGCTGTAGCCCCAAGCGTCATGGGCTTGAGGTTGATGACGGATGGTTTGTCCGTGTGCCCCCAAGGCTTGTATGCGATCAGCGGGCAGTCCTAAACGCTTGAGAAGCGCGTTGCAGGTATGGGCGTAAAGGCTTGCAAGGCTGTTGCTTGCGATCGCTGCGTGATGCAGTTCATTGGGGCTAGAAGCGTTCAAGCTCAAAAGCGTTTGCTGCATAGAAGGCTCAAAGGGCGTGAAAGCATGTCCCAAGGTGCGTGGGCTGCCTTTGAAGTCCACAAGCACCGCATCCACGCCGTCCAAAGACGTGCCCGACATCAAGCCCATGAAGAGGCCTGAGTCTGGGGCGGTGCTCATAAATGGGGGGAATGTGCGGCGATTGGTGGTTCAGACGCAAAGGGCCATGCGCCATGAAGCCTCAGTCAAGGTCTACTGTTTCTAGGCTGCCCAAGCCAGACAAGGCCGACTTGGCCCATTGAGCTTGCTTTAAAAACTGCGGTTTGAGCTCGCTTGCCAGCGGAATGGGGGTGTTTTGTTTGGCCAAAGTCATGGGGTCTTGGTGCTGTCCATTCAAGCGAAATTCAAAGTGCAGGTGCGGCCCTGTGGCCCAACCCGTTGCACCGACTGCACCGAGGACTTCGCCTTGAGAGACACTGTGTCCTTTTTTAACGTCAATGCGAGACAAGTGCGCGTAAACCGTCAATGGGCCCTGGGGGTGTTTGATAAAGACCACATTGCCAAACCCATTTTGATATCCGGCGCTTTCCACAAAACCGTTGCCCACTGATCGAACGGGCGCACCGGTGGGCGCGGCGTAGTCGACGCCCAGGTGTGCTTTCCACGTTTGCAAAATGGGATGCATGCGCATGCTAAAGCCGCTAGTGACACGGGAAAACGACAAAGGCGAGGCCAAAAAGGTTCTCCTAAGGTTCATCCCATCCATGGAGTAGTAATCCCCTTTGGCGCTGTTCGGGTCTGAAAACCAAACGGCTTGATAGGACTTGCCGCGGTTGATGAATTCTGCATTCAAGATGTTGCCGGTTTTTAAAACCTCGCCATCTGCGAGCATGACTTCATAGATCAGGGAGAATCGATCGCCTTGTCGCAAGGCCCTGTGAAAATCAATGTCTCCAGAGAAGATTTCTGCCAATTGCGTGGCAACGGCATCGGGAACTCTGGCCAGATCGGTGGCTTGAAACAAAGAGGACTTGATGCGCCCTGCGGCGACTTGGAGCTGAGTTTGGAAACGGACCTTGTTTTGCTGCACTTCAAAGCCACTTGCACTTCTTTTGATGCTCAGGCGGTTGAAATACTGTGGATCCTCATCAGACCAACGCACGTTCAATTCCCGCAGTTGCTGTGACTGATCGCTCACGGCATGCAAGAGCCTTTGATTCTTGCCCAAAAGCGCACGTTTGGTGCTGGGCGTTGAAAGAATAAAGGCCAATGCTTGGGGGTCAAAGATGCCAAGTCGACGAAGCGTCTGTTGCGCTGTGTCGCTGTTGCGAGACCACTCGGTGGTGTGAAAGACCTGCTCACTCAAGGGGCTGGCTTTTGGCAAGGAGGCGTCCGTGTACTGAGCGCTCAGGTCTTCAAAGCCCTGGTTTGAGAGCGCTTCTTTGGAGGCGTCGACTTGCCCGCCTTCAAGCTTAAAGAGCCTACGTTGCGCAATCACATCGATGTCTTTGACGACCGTGCGCGACTGCAACAAGGCCGCATCCGGCCCAAGGCTCACCACGGCAAACGAGGCACCAGAGCCAACGATCACCACGCTCAACACCAGATAAATCGCGGTTTTGACTTGCGTCCAATGATGGGTCAAAAGGACATGTGCGCACCGAGCAGCGCGCACACAAAGCCAATGCCCCTGATCAAGCACCAATACCAAAACTTGAAACAACAGTTTTAACACAACAAAATCTCCAACGTTGCCCGAGTGTGCCCACGCGCTCTTAGGGGTCAGAGCGCCATCGAGCGGCAACGCAATAATACGCAATAACACGTAACAACACGTAATAAAGTAATGCAGCCAAGTCAAGCCTACAATCAATACCTGCTGGCCCGATACTCCAACGAACAGGATCAGGCTAAAATAAGGGATTGAATATAGAACTTATGATCTAATTCTAGTATAACTTGATTTGCACGCGCTCTTTAATGCGTCAAATGAGGTTGTTCTTGGTAAGTCTTCAAAAATATAGGGTTTTTTGCAAAAAAACGACCTTTTCATGTTTGCAACCCTTTGAACACGTTTTTTCAACCCTAAACGCCAAGCGCTTGAACACATGAACGACGCCATCACAGAGCCCGTGCTTTTAAGTCCCCGAGTCCAAGAGGCCTTGGACGTCACCTTAAAGGGGTGTGAGGAACTGCTGCCCAAGATGGAGTGGATCAAAAAGCTCAAGGACTGGGAGCAAACGGGTCGTGCGCTAAGGATCAAGCTTGGGCTGGACCCCACCTCGCCAGACATCCACATTGGACACACGGTGGTGCTCAACAAGATGCGCCAATTGCAAGATTTGGGTCACCAGGTGATTTTCTTGATCGGGGACTTCACCACCATGATTGGGGATCCGTCGGGCAGAAACAGCACCAGGCCTGCCTTGAGCAAGGCACAAATTCAAGACAATGCCCAAACCTATTACAGACAAGCAAGTTTGGTGCTGGATCCAGCGCGTACCGAGATCCGCTACAACAGCGAGTGGAGTGATCCCTTGGGCGCTCGGGGCATGATTGAGCTGGCCGCCAAGTACACGGTGGCTCGAATGATGGAGCGAGATGATTTCAACAAGCGTTTTAAGGCTGAACAATCGATCAGTGTGCACGAATTTTTATACCCCTTGATGCAAGGCTACGACTCCGTGGCTTTAAAGAGTGATTTGGAGCTTGGAGGAACGGATCAAAAGTTCAATTTATTGATGGGGCGTCACCTGCAGCAAGAATACGGGCAAGAGCCACAGTGTATTTTGACCATGCCTTTGCTGGTGGGCTTGGACGGTGTGGACAAAATGTCAAAGAGCAAAAACAACTACATTGGCATCACCGAAGAGGCCAACACCATGTTTGCCAAAGTGCTTTCGATCAGTGATGAGTTGATGTGGGCTTGGTATCCGCTTTTAAGTTTCAAAAGTACCCAAGACATTGAGGCCAGCCGTTTAGAGGTTCAAAACGGACTCAACCCCAAAGTGCTCAAGGTGGCTTTGGCCAAAGAAATCACTGCACGTTTTCATGGGATGGCCTTGGCAGATGGGGCCGAGCGAGATTTTGAACTTAGAAGCAAGGGCGGGGTGCCAGAGGACCTCCCAGAGCTCACGCTCCATGGTGCCCCGATGGGCATTGGCGCGTTGCTCAAAGCGGCGGGACTTGCCCCTTCTGGCAGTGAGGCCAATCGATTGATTGAGGGTGCTGGCGTTAAAGTCGATGGCTCACCGGTCAGTGACAAGGGCTTGAAGTTGTCAGCAGGCACGTATGTGGTGCAAGTGGGCAAGAGGCGATTTGCGAAAGTGCATTTGAGCTGAAGCTTTAAAAAAACAGTTTCGCATGTGGGGGGGTTCTTGAGTTGGTTTGATCGCATGAAGTCCTATCTTGCAAAACCCTCTTTGTGAGCAAAAGAGGGGCTTGGTCGGTCTTGTTCGTTTTTGGTCGAGTTGAGCTTGTTTCTATTTTTTTTAAAGCCGTTCATTGAATAAACATCTTAAAACACACTGGTTGACACCTGAGGGTTTGCTCAAAGCCTCGATCGTGGTGGCCTTGATCACCATTGCCTTGAAGACGGGCGCGTGGTGGCTCACGGACTCGGTGGGTCTTTTGTCAGATGCATTGGAGTCTTTGGTCAATTTGGCCAGTGCTATTTTTGGACTGATGATGGTGACGGTTGCTCAAAGGCCGGCCGATGAAGACCATCCGTATGGTCACCACAAAGCGGAGTACTTTTCCTCTGGGTTTGAAGGCATCTTGATCATTGTGGCTGCGTTGGGCATCGTTTGGGTGGCTGCGCATCGATTTTTTAACCCCGAGCCCTTGGACCAAGTGGGCTGGGGTTTGATCTTGTCGGTCGTGAGTTCGGCTTTGAACGGGTTGTTAGCGTGGGTCATGTTTGGCGTTGCCAAAGAGCACCGCTCCATCGCATTGAAATCCGACGCCAAACATTTGATCACCGATGTGTGGACCTCCTTTGGTGTGGTGGTGGGTGTGGGATTGGTGGTTTTAACGGGCTGGATCTGGTTGGATTCTTTGGTCGCCGCTTTGGTGGCTTTGGTCATCATGAAGGAGGGCTTCTCCTTGCTGTGGGAGTCTTCTCAAGGGCTCATGGATGAGGCGCTGGAGCCCGAGGTGATGCAGAAAATTCATGCAACGCTGGAGGGGTTTTCTCATACCTCCGAGAACACGCAAGTCATTCGTTTTGATCACCTGGTCACGAGAAAGGCGGGGCAGCGCCGCTATATAGACATGCACATGCACATGCCATTCAATTGGTCTTTGGGCCGAGCTGCGACCTTGAGGGTCTCTGTAGAGCAAGCCTTGATGAGCGAGGTCCCAGGGCTTAGGGCTTCCATTCAGCTTTTACCAAGCGACATGGAGTCGCATTACGAAGGCCAAGAAAGCAATTATTGATAAAACCCATGTAGCAGTTCAGCCGGGGCTTGCTCTTTATGGGGCGTAGGGATTGGGTACTTTAAAGCCCGCCAAGAGTTCGATTTCCAAGCCTTCCATGATCTTTGCTTGCTTTTGATTGACCTCATGGTCATGTCCCAAGGCGTGCAAGGCACCGTGAATGAGCAAGTGGCGGTAATGGTCCTTCAAAGGAATGTTCAAGTCCTCTGCCTCTTTGAGGATCACCGGCGCACACAAGACCAAGTCTGCCAAAGCGCGGGGCTCGCTGGCATAGGAAAATGTGAGCACATTGGTGGCGTAGGAACGAGCGCGGTAAGATTGATTGAGCGCCAAGCCCTCACTTAGGCCCACCACGCGAACGGTGAAAGAGGCCTGGCATTTCAATCGTTCAAGGCAAGCCGTTATGCTTTGGGTCACAAAGTAGCGACTCAAAATGCGTGGGTGCTGTGTGGACTCTAGATCTTTACCAAACTGAAGAGAGAGTTCAAGTGTGGGTTGGGTGATAGCAGGCATAAAGAGAGTTGGCACTCGGCTGGGTTTGGTGGGGTGGTCAAGTCAGGGTGTTGGTCGAACGCTAGGGGCCACGTTTTTTTCCATAGGCGTCCACAATTCTGGCCACCAAGGGGTGGCGCACCACATCGGCCGAGGTGAATGTCGAGAACGCAATGCCTTGAACGCCCTTGAGCACCTTTTGCGCATCAATGAGGCCGCTTTGTTGGCCTTTGGGTAAATCGATTTGACTGATGTCACCCGTGATCACCGCTTTGGAGCCCAATCCAAGTCGAGTGAGAAACATTTTCATTTGCTCCGTGCTTGTGTTTTGAGCTTCATCCAAGATGACAAAGGCGTGGTTCAGTGTGCGCCCTCGCATAAAGGCCAGGGGTGCAATCTCAAGGGCTTGGCGCTCGAAGGTTTTTTGGACCCGCTCATAGCCCATCAGGTCATAAAGGGCATCGTAAAGAGGGCGCAGATAGGGATCCACTTTTTGACCCAAATCGCCTGGCAAAAAGCCCAACTTTTCACCCGCCTCGACCGCTGGGCGAGTCAGCACGATTCTTTGAACCGATTGGCGCTCAAGTGCGTCGATCGCCATGGCCACGGCCAAATAAGTTTTTCCTGTGCCCGCAGGACCAATACCAAAGGTGATGTCGTGTGCTTGGATGCGGTCCATGTAATGGCCTTGGTTGGGGCTTCTAGGTCTCAAGTCTCCTCGTTTGGTCAAGAGTGGTGCTGGGCTGGCACAGGCATTAAGATCGGGGGGTGGGGCGTTGAGCATCAGATGAACGCTCGCTTGCTCAATGGGGCGTCTGGCTTGCTCGTACAGAGATTGTAAGATTTGCAAGGCGTGAGTGGCCAGCGCTTTGGGCCCCTCCACTTTGAAGTGTTCTTGGCGGTGTGTGATTTTGACATTCAGGTGTGCCTCAATGCTCCTTAAATGCTCCTCTAAGGGGCCGCAAAGATGGGCCAGCCTGGAGTTGTTGAGTGGCGCGAAAGTGTGTTTCAAAATCAAGTCGATAATCCTTGGATTAAATATAAAGGGGCATGCATGATCGGACGGCTAACGGGTGTGGTGGGTGAAAAAGCGCCGCCTCAAATTTTGATGGACTGTCACGGCGTTGGTTATGAGGTTTGGGTGCCCATGAGCACGTTTTATCATTTGCCAGCGGTTGGTGAAAGTGCAACGCTCTTGACCCATTTTGTCGTCAGAGAAGATGCTCAAATTCTATTTGGCTTTTTAACTTCTAGCGAGCGCGATGCTTTTAGGCAACTGATTAAAATTTCAGGGGTGGGGCCCAGAACGGCTTTGGGGATATTGAGTGGCTTGAGTGTGAGCGACTTGGCCAAAGCGATTCAAGCGCAGGAGGCTGATTTTTTGGTGAAAATACCTGGAATCGGCAAAAAAACAGCTGAAAGGCTCCTCTTGGAGCTCAAGGGTAAACTCGACCTTTTGTCCGAGCCTGAACAGACGGATCAAAAGAGCAGGCACGGCGAGCAAGGCGATGTATTGCAAGCCTTGGTGGCGCTGGGTTACAGCGAGAAGGAAGCGAATCTGGCTTTGAAGAGCCTACCCACAGGGCTGAGTGTGAGTGAGGGCATCAAGTGGGCACTCAAATCACTGTCGACTTGAAAAGGGTTTCACTCCCCCCCTTCTTGATGGGCCAACAAATTTATAAACCAACGACGCAAAAAGCCAAACAACATGAGTGTTCAAACGGATGACATCACCCCTTTGCCCAAGGGCGCGTTAAAGTCGAAAACCCCTGCACCACAGGACGACTCCGCGCGTTCTAAGGGCACGGTCACGCCCCTTGAGGAGCGTGACCGTGTAGCGTCTGATCGCGTGGTCGATGCGCGCGTAGGCTCTGTGTCTGAGGAGGCTGTCGAGCGGGCTTTGCGGCCCAAGACGCTTCATGACTATGTGGGCCAAGTCAAGGTGCGTGAACAGCTGAGCATATTCATTCAAGCGGCCAAGCAACGCGGCGAGTCCTTGGACCATGTGCTGCTGTTTGGGCCACCTGGTTTAGGAAAGACCACTCTGAGTCAAATCATTGCCCATGAGCTTGGGGTCAATTTGCGTCAAACGAGCGGGCCGGTGCTTGAAAAGCCCAAAGACTTGGCGGCTCTATTGACGGGCTTGGAGAAAAACGATGTGCTCTTTATTGATGAGATCCACCGCTTGTCGGCGGTGGTCGAGGAGATTTTGTATCCCGCACTTGAGGACTTCAAGATCGACATCATGATCGGTGAAGGGCCAGCGGCAAGGAGCATCAAACTCGATTTGCAACCCTTTACCTTGGTGGGTGCCACCACCCGTGCGGGCATGCTCACCAACCCTTTGCGCGACCGATTTGGCATTGTCTCTAGGCTTGAGTTTTATACGGTCGAAGAACTCAATCGAATTGTCATGCGTTCAGCACAGCTCCTCAAAACACAGATAGAGCCCAATGGTGCCTTGGAGCTAGCCAAGCGTTCAAGAGGCACGCCTCGAATTGCCAATCGCTTACTAAGGCGTGTGCGAGACTATGCACAGGTCAAAGGCACTGGAGAGATCACCCAAGACTTGGCCCATCAAGCCCTAGAGATGTTGGATGTGGATCAACTGGGATTGGATGTGATGGACCGCAAATTTTTAGAGACCATGATTTTACGCTTCGATGGGGGTCCGGTGGGTTTGGACAACATGGCCGCAAGCATTGGCGAAGAGCGAGATACCATTGAGGATGTGATAGAGCCCTATTTGCTTCAACAAGGATATTTGCAAAGAACACCAAGGGGCCGAGTTGCAAGTGCCGCTGCCTATGCGCATTTGGGACTCAAAGTCCCAGAGCCCCCAAAGGGCTGAGAGGATTCAAAAAAGTGCTTTAGAGGGCTCGGCTTGGGGCGCATGCTCCAAGTGCGCATGGTCTCCCCACCCAACCAAGTGCAACCCCTCGTTGGACCAAAGCAGCCGATTGATGAAGGTGTTGCCTAGGCTCCACGTTCTTGGACTTTGGTCGAATTGGTGGGTGGCAACTCGGTACAAAATGTCCAGTACACCCCCATGGGTGACGATGGCAATTTGTTCTCCAAGGTGTTTTGCAGCCAAGCGATGGATGGACGTGACCACGCGCAATCGAAGCATCTCCAAGCTCTCGCCTTGTGGGGGGACCCAATGGGGGTCTCGCGACTTCCATTGGCGCGCCTCATCGGGGTGGGTCTCTTCAAGCTCTTGCCACGTGAGGCCTTCAAAGATGCCAAAATGTCGTTCTCTTAATTCGCGATCCTCTTGCACGGGGATGTCAAGAGACCGTGCAAAAGATTGCGCCGTGACTTTGGCGCGCGAGAGGTCGCTGCAGTAGACCTGAGAGAGGTCTTCGTGGGCCAAACTCGAGGCAAGCCTAGAGGCTTGCCAACGCCCTTTCTCATTCAAGTCGATGTCCATGTGACCTTGAATACGTGTTTGCACGTTCCAGTCGGTTTCGCCATGTCGGATGGCAATGATTCGAGTTGCGTTCATGAAAAGGGCATTCCATTTTGAGAGAAGTGTCAAAAAAACACCTGAAGTTTAACTGAAGGGCGACTCTTTATTCTTCCTCGGTAAAATCAGACATAAGGAGAATGCAAGCTCATGTTTTTGCAGTGTTTAAGCGTTTTATGCTTGTGCTTTGAAGGCGAATTGAGTCAAAATAAACCCGTGCGAAAAGCGTTGTACGTTCACGATTTGAACTCTGCCCTTGATGGATGGAGATCTTTTTGATGTGAATGAGAGACGCATCAAGCACGCCCACAAGAACATCGACACAAAAGTAGGTCCTATGCCAAGCTACAACGCACCCATTGAAGACATGATGTTCGTGCTCAGTGAGGTCTTGGATTTGTCGGACAAATTAAAGAGTTGGCCCCTTCACCAAGAGTTTGACTTAGAGACTTTGCAAGAGATACTCAATCAAGGTGCGCGCTTTGCTTCAGAGGTGATACAGCCCTTGAACCAAGTAGGAGACGAGCAAGGCTGTGAGCTCGAGCACCAAACGCACGAGGTCAAAACACCCAAAGGTTTCAAGCAGGCGTACAAAGCGTTCATTGAAGGCGGGTGGACTTCGATCAGTTGCGACCCGCTTTATGGCGGGCAAGGTTTGCCAATGGTGGTGAATCAATGTGTCTACGAAATGCTCAATGCGGCCAACCAAGCCTGGACCATGTATGCGGGCTTGACCCATGGCGCTTACGAGTGCTTGCATGCGCATGGGACCGATTGGCAAAAGAAAACTTTTTTGCCCAAACTCACCAGCGGTGAGTGGACGGGCACCATGTGTTTGACCGAACCTCAGTGTGGTACGGATCTGGGTTTGATCAGTACAAAGGCACAACCCCAAGGCGATGGCACCTATGCATTGACGGGGCAAAAAATATTCATCAGTG
>Ga0114978_10002079_pt1 | contig 16627 bp, 37 predicted proteins | sample S_140212_EF_Meta_FD_87027 | JGI IMG/M metagenome (GOLD analysis project Ga0114978, IMG submission 87027) | Freshwater microbial communities from Lake Simoncouche, Canada to study carbon cycling - S_140212_EF_MetaG | ecosystem: Environmental > Aquatic > Freshwater > Lake | place: Lake... | reverse complement strand
TGTATAGAGAGAAGAATGATTAAGAAAACAGAATCAAGGATGACCGATGAACGCTCATATTTTAAACCTTTTAATTATCCTTGGGCTTATGATGCATGGCTTAAGCATGAGCAATCTCATTGGTTACATACTGAAGTGCCAATGCTTGAAGATGTTAAAGATTGGAAAAAGAAGCTTACAAAAGAGGAGAAACAATTTCTCACACACATTTTTAGATTCTTCACCCAAGGAGATATTGACGTTGCTGGGGGTTATGTTAATAATTATCTACCTTACTTCCCGCAACCAGAAATTAGGATGATGCTCTTGGGGTTTGCTGCAAGAGAAGCCTTACACATTGCTGCATACTCACATTTAATTGAAACCTTGGGTCTTCCAGACACAACCTACAATGAGTTTATGGAGTATGCTGAAATGAAGGAGAAACACGATTATGTGTTAAATATCTCCGGCCAGAATACTACTAAAGAAAATACAGCAACACATATTGCCGTGTTCTCTGCCTTTACTGAAGGTATGCAGTTGTTCTCATCATTCATTATGTTATTGAACTTTCCACGCCACGGCAAGATGAAAGGTATGGGACAAATCGTTACTTGGTCTATTGTTGACGAAACTCAACATACAGAGAATATGATTAAATTGTTCCGCACATACATAGAAGAAAATCGTGAAATTTGGAACGATGAACTAAAAGGTAGATTATATACCATTGCTGAACGCATGGTAGAATTAGAAGATAAATTTATTGACTTGGCATTTAAAATGGGTGCTATGGAAGATTTATCTGCTGAAGATGTTAAGAAGTATATTCGTTATATTGCCGACCGCAGATTGATTTCTTTAGGACTCAAAGGTCAGTTTAAAGTGAAACGTAATCCTCTACCGTGGGTAGAAGAAATGATTAACGCACCAACTCACACAAACTTCTTTGAGAACAGAGCAACCGATTATGCAAAAGGTGCTTTGTCTGGAGATTGGGGTGATGTGTGGGCAAGATAAGGAAATATAATGACAGACAAATCACTATCAGGCGATTGCCTAAGTTGTGAATCACAATACACAGTTCAATTTACCGAAGAATTAGTTTCACAAGAATTACCAGAGCATTGTCCATTTTGTGGCGAAATTATCGAAGAATTATCCGAGGACTATATAGAGGATGATGACGATGATTTGGATACTAAGGAATGGGACTAAACTGGCAATATGATGGTAAAGATTTTACGGAAGACTTGATTGGTAATAATTACGGGTTCGTGTATCAGATTAAAAACCTGACGAATGGTAGAAAATACATAGGAAAGAAATTCTTTTATTCTTCCAAAACCAAACAGGTCAAAGGTAAGAAAAAGCGGTACAAAGCACCAAGTGATTGGCAAACTTACTATGGAAGTAGTGCCGAACTGGCTAAAGATGTGTTATTATTAGGGAATGAAAACTTCACTAGAGAAATACTACATCTTTGCCAATCTAAAGGTGAATGTGGTTATCTCGAAGCAAAAGAACAATTTATCCGTGGTGTCATGGAAACAGATGACTACTACAATTCATGGATAATGGTAAGAGTACGCAAATCACATATTAAGGATTATAATGCTAGACTTCCTAAAGGAAATCAGTAAAGAAGAACATGATGCTATATTTTTTCTTCCAGGAGATAAAGATGGCCAAGTTCAAATAGAATCATCCGTATATAAAAACCCCGGTGAAAATATTGGCGGTTCGTATTTGGGTAACGCCTATCATGTTATTCTATTCAAAGAAGATAACAAAGAAGATAAATTATATGCTGTTGATAGGTTTGATGCCATCTTTGTGGATCCATTTGAATACATATCTGGATTAATACCACAAAACTGGTTTGGCATTATTGCCAGAAAGACTACCACTTCAAATACCTTTATCCAAAAAACATTTGACAAATTAAAGGAAGTGTGATACAATGGTCTCTTAATTGAAACTATTGAAAGTTTAGTATGATCCTCGTTGACTTAAATCAAGTATTACTTGCCGGACTTATGGCACAAATTGCCAACCAAAAAGGCAAACTGGATGAACATCTCATCCGTCATATGGTATTGAATATCATTCGTACCCATGTTAAAAACTTTAAAACCGAATATGGTGAAGTTGTATTATGTTGTGATAACCGTAAATACTGGCGTAAAGAATATTTCCCATTTTATAAAGCAAATCGTAAGAAAACCAGAGAGAAATCTAGTTTAGATTGGCATTTGATTTTTGATATGCTTGCCAAGTTTAAGCAAGAACTTAAAGAGAACTTTCCATACAAAGTATTGGATGTAGAAGGTGCTGAAGCTGATGATATTATTGGCACATTGGTACCACGGCATGCAGCCCACGAAAAGATTTTGATTATATCGAGCGATGGTGATTTTCTACAACTACAACAGAATCACAATGTTAAACAATATAATCCATCACAGAAAAAATATGTCATATCTCCTAATCCAATTATGGATTTAAAAGAGAAGATTATTCGTGGTGATAAAGGTGATGGTATACCTAATGTACTTTCTTCTTCCGATTGTTTTGTCCGTGACCTGCGTCAGACACCCATTACACAGAAAGTATTAGATAAGTTAATGGGAGAAAGTTATCTAGAACAGACCGAAACCATCAAGGCCAACTTTGTTCGTAATGCCACACTAATTGACCTTTCCTTTATTCCTGTAGAGATAAAAGAAAAGATTATAAATACCTATGAAGAAACAAAGCCTGCTAAAGGTAAGTTGTTGAATTATTTTATTGAATACAAGCTGAAAAACTTAATGGAAGTGATAGAGGAATTCTGATGAAAAATATGTATGAAATTTTTGATGATTTTGAAAAAGCAACAAACAAAAAAGAAAGAATGGCAGTAATTGAAAAGAATCTCTCTAAGACTTTGGTTGATGTATTATCTTTAACTTATCATCCTGATTGCCAATGGTTAATTAAAGAAATGCCAGAGAACTATAGAATTCCAACTGATATGTTACCTGGTCTTTCTGCTACACAATTATCTGTTGAATTAAGAAAGCTTTATTTGTTTCAAAAAGGACATCCTAAAGCCGAAGAATTAACACCAGAGAAACGAACACAGTTGTTATTGCAATTATTAGAAGCACTAGAACCCCGTGAAGCCGAAGTTATTATTGGTATCTTTAATAAAGACCAAGGTGTTAATGGATTAGATTATAAATTTGTAAAGGAAGCTTTTCCTAATCTATTGCCGTAAATGCAGCCAAAAGATAGAATAATAATTACTTGTGGAACATTTGATCCACTAACACATAATGAATTAGTTTATTTGAGAAAATGTCACCAACGAGGCGAGTGGCTAGTTGTCGGCGTTCATTCTGATTGGTGGATGATGTGGGCTGAAGGTGGTTGTGTCCAAAATTACGAAACACGCAGAGAAATTATTAAAAGTTTAAAATATGTTGACGAAGTATTCACATTCAATGATTCCGATGGCACCGTCTGCCAACTTCTCAAATTAGTAAAAATATGTTACCCTTATACTGATATAACTTACATATCACAAGAAAATATGCATAACATGCCTGAAACTAAAATTAAAGGCATAACTTTTGAAACCATGAAATAGGAGATAGTAGTGACTAAATTTGTAGGCAAGTTCCGTAAGAACCAAGATTATAACGAAGATTATAGTTATATGCCAAAAGGAAAACATAAGAATGAACATTCCGAAATTAAAAAATTAAAAAATAGAAATGTAGAAGAAGTTCTAAATGAACTTGAAGATACAAGTTTACCAGAAGAAACTAGAAAATACTGATTTTTTCTTATAAGTAGGTATGTCCGCTTTCGAATAAAGGTATTGTTGCTTCCATACAACACCAGCGCTTGACTTTTAACCTTAACTGTATTATAATGGTTCTTCACATGGAGAATTATTATGTTAATTTATGGTTATATTCCAAAATCCAAGAAACGCAAGGTTTCTCAGGCAAAGAAATTACAACACGAAGAATGGTTAGCTTCCATTAATTCAATGTCTACCAATTTCTGTAAAAATAAATCCACTAAGTATTCCAAAACAATCCCCATGTTTAATATTCCAGCTGGTCGTGAATCTTCCCAGATTGCGTCCTTGGATACTGGATTTGTGACTTGTGCGAAGAAATTCGGAAATTCTTACACAGGAGATAAAATTAAAGGAATTGGCACAATGCACAAATCAAATGCTGTGCCGGTTTTTTCGGATACTGAAGCAAAAGAAATTTCTAGCATGAGGAGATAGAAAAATATGATTTCTGATGAACAATGGCAAGAATATGAAACTTATTTAAAAGCTCTTACTGAAGAAGAACTTGAAATTGAGTTACAATGGTTAAAATCTGTCGGAATTGCAAAAGAAAGAGGCTCAACAGTCACTTCTGCGCAAACCGACACACTACAATAGGTAAATTATGTTAGCACCACATGAAGAAACACAAATTTTAAGAGGAATTGATGAGATTATGCATAATTTGCGTCATGTACCAGTCGATGATGTTGCGCATTTTCTTGTAAAATTCAATCCGAAGCTTGCCGATGAGCTTGCTTCAGCGATTCATTACAAATTTTTTGATAATTTCGAAGGAAAAAACCATGAATGATGCCGGACACTATATTTGGCTTGATGCCAGAGCAGATGACGAAGAAATTCCTGCATGGAAACGCTTGGATATTGTAGTCCGTAAGTGGGCTGTACTTTCTGGCATGGAAAAAGACCTTTCCGACTACCAAAAACGCAAAGAAATGTACGAATAGTCAAAGTGTTGCTAAAAAACAACGCTTTTCCAAGATTTACTTGACGGTAGACGATAACTATAGTATAATGGTTCTTTAACTCGGAGATTACATGGAACTTATTCAATCAAAATCACTGCTTGCCAAACTTATGGCAACAGAAAATCTAATCGTTGAACAACGCAATGTGCAAACTGCATCATTTGACGTTAAACAACGCATTCTAACTGTACCTGTTTTAGACAAAAACATTTCTGGCTACTTGTATGACCTTTTCATGGGTCACGAAGTTGGCCATGCACTCTATACTCCTCTTTCTGGTATGCTTCAAGCTCATGAAGAAAAGATTTCAATGTCTATTATGAATGTGTTAGAAGATGTCCGTATTGAGAAAAAGATTAAAAACAAATATCCTGGAATTCGTTCCAGTTTTATCCGTGCGTATCGTGAATTAATTGACAAAGATTTCTTTGGTACTGCTGGTACAGATTTAAATGATTTGAACTTTATTGACCGTATTAACCTTTACACTAAAGGCGGTGCAACACAAGGTATCAAATTTACTCCCTATGAGCAAACTCTCCTTCACATGATTGAAGGGACCGAGACCTATGATGATGTGATGAGAGTTGCTCGCCTCGTTTCACAATACATGAAAGAACAAGCCGAAGAACATAAGAAGAATCATCCAGAAGAATTTGAAGAAGATGAAGATAGTGATTATGAAGGCATTGATGCCGATGGTTATAATGATTCTGATGAATTTGACGATGAAACAGAAACTCGCAAAGACAACAATGCTGGTGAAGAAAATCCCAATACAAAAGAAGATGACGAAGATTCTGAATTTGATTTTGGTAATCAAGCTGGCGGTACCGAAGTTTCTGAACACGAAGCTTTAGAAACCAAATCTTATACAGATGAAGCATTCCGTAAGAATGAGAAAAAGTTATATGCTACTGATGGTAGCACACATTACTATGGTAACATTCCTAAAGTTAATCTTGCTGATGCAATTGTATCACACAAGGTTCTATGGAAACGTTTTCGTAAAGATGCTGAAAATCCTTACGCTTACAAACGTGGTATTGACACCGAGAAATTTATGAAGTTAAGGAATGATTCCAAAAAAGTTGTTGGTTATCTTGCCAAAGAATTCGAATTGCGTAAAAATGCCGACCAGTTAAAACGTGCAACGATTGCCAAAACTGGTGATTTGAATATGAGTAAGATTTATGCTTACCAATTGACAGATGATATCTTTAAAAAGATGACTATTGTTCCTGGTGCTAAATCACACGGTCTTGTTATGTTCCTCGACTGGTCTGGTTCTATGTCTAATCATTTAGAAAATACTGTCAAGCAATTAATCAATTTGGTAATGTTCTGTAAGAAGGTAAATATTCCTTATGAAGTATATGCTTTCTCTTGCGAATATGATGAACCGTACCAACAACCTTTAGTTGAAGGTGATATTGTATTGCATCGATTCAAATTGTTAAATCTATTATCAAGTAAGATGACTGCGGCTGAGTTTACATATGCCGGTTCCGCCTTGGTACAAATGTCAGAGCTTCGCCGTGGTTGGAAACCAAACTGGTTCCAAAAAGGCGGTACACCTTTGAATGAAGCTGTTATCTCTGCTATGACGATTGTTCCCGAATTTCAGAAACAGTACAAATTGCAAATTGTGAATACTGTATTTCTAACTGATGGTGAAGGCCACAGTAATAAAGAAGTGTTTTACAAAGATGACAAAGGTAATATGAGAGATGGTACAACTAACAAACAGATTGATTATGATGCAATCGATTGGCGTGCTACCCGTAAGATGGTCATTCGTGATCCAATTACCAAGAATCAAGAATTTGTTGAAAACGCATACAGTCGTGAATTGACCGCATCATATATAAAGATGTTGAAGGCGAGAACTAATTGTAACATTGTTGGTTTCTATGTATTGGCTGGTCGTGAATTGGGTCGTGAACTGCATCATTTTTATCCTAACAACTATATGTTACACGATAAAATCAAAGCAGAGTTCCGTAAGAACAAATCATTAACTGTTACCAATGCCGGTTTCGATGAGTATTACTTGTTGAAAACAGAAGCACTAGATACTGATGAAGATGTAACTTTTGAAGTGAAAGAGAATGCGACTACCCGTGGTTTAGTTTCAGCGTTTAGTAAATTTGCTGGTAATCGATTGAGTAATCGTGTTGTGTTAAATCGTTTTATAGGAATGATATCATGATGGATGGTGAAAAAAGAATCGTAACTTTTATGGGTGAAGCTGGCAGAAGAACTGCCAGTATTATCTGGCGAGATAGAATGAAAATGTTTGAAGTGTTTTGTGAAGATACTCAACATAAAGAATCTAGTTTTTTTAATGTTGAAAATGAAGCACAAGCTTTTGCTGAAAAATTTGTTTGGGAGAAAAAATATGGAAATGTCTAAGTTTACTAATGGTAATAAAAAAGCAATTATTATTCGAAAAGAATATAACTATACAGTAGAGTATTATATTAAGAATAAAATTGTCAGTAAAGAAGTTACTGCTGATTTTAACAGAGCAGAATCTTTGGCTGAAGAATTTATTTTAGAAGGTAATGATGGTCCAACATTATTAAACGAAAATGCCTAATATTATTGAATCGGATGATTTTGATCCAAAACAAATCTATGACGATATGATTGGCCGTGCAAAGCAAGCCAAAGCGTGGTTTGTTTATTGTTATATTGAAGAAGAATGGATGCCAAGAGGTGAAGCACTACCTTTTGACCTGTCTATTAAAGACGGAGTATTTACCTGTCGTGTGGTTTGTCCGACATACAGAGAAGCACAAACAATTGTAGGCAATACTTTGCCTGTAATTAAATTTATTGAAGATCCTAATGAAAAGTAAAATTGAAGAAACACTAGTAATATTACAAGAAGAATGTGCCGAAGTAATTCAATCCGCCTCCAAAATTCTACGTTTTGGCTTTCAATCTCGGTATCCTACCGAAGATAGTGCCTCAACTAAAGAATGTTTGGAAATGGAAGCAGGCCAATTACTTTGTATGATTGGTCTATTAGTAGAACAAGGTGCTATTGATGAAGATGCCATGATTGCAGCAATGGAATATAAAAAAATAAAACTAAAAGAATGGTCAAGTATTTTCGATGCAGATAACACTTAACTTAGACCACCTTTTGGAATTCTTAAGGAAAGTATATGTGTGGACTCCACACAATAATACATACATTCGTACAGAAATTATGAACTTCATCAATGAATTACAAAAACACAAACAACAATGACAGAAAAATTATGGAAAGTGTTAGTAACTGGTTCTGAAGGTTACATTGGTAAACATCTGTGTCATGCTTTAGAGAAACATTATATAGAAGTCCATAGATTAGATAAAGAGTTTGGTGATAGAGATTTAACCAATTGTTATGAACTTGATATCCGTAAACCACAAGATATCCGAAAGACGATGTTGCCAACATTTGAGTTTGATGCCATCATTCATTTGGCAGCCTTGGTTAGAGTCGGAGAATCTGTAGATTATCCTACAGCATATTACAATACAAATATTAATGGTACAAATTGGTTGAGGAATATTGTACCACATAAGAAGTTTATTTTTGCCTCAACTGGTGCGGCAAGCGGCATGGCATCTCCTTATGCTATCTCTAAAAAGGTGGCAGAAGATATGTTGAGAGAACAGGAACCGGATGCAACAATATTCCGATTCTATAATGTGATTGGTTCCGAAGGATTTGAACCTACCAATCCTGATGGATTATTTTTTAATTTAATCCAAGCGGTTGATACCGGTAAGTTTACTATATATGGTGATGATTACGATACAAAGGATGGTACTTGTGTCCGTGAATATGTTCATGTCATGGATATCTGCCGTGCTCTAATGAAAGCAATTGATACACCTTCCAAAAATCATATCGAAAATCTAGCCTACGGTGATACCAGAACGGTCAAAGAAATCGTTGAAATCTTTAAGAAAGTAAATGAGGTAGACTTTGAAGTTGAATATAAACATAGGCGACCTGGCGATTTGGAAGCTTGTTACTTAGAACACCCATCCAAGTTTATGATTCAAAATCATAGTTATGAAGAAATGTTAACATGGAAACCTTAAAAGTATTTTCGGTATTATTCTTACTTGCTGGAGCTTGGCTCTATGTGGGTGATGATGATTACCATAAAAAGTTTGACAGACCACAAGAAATAAGATATAATTGTGATATGTTAATTGGCGGCTGGCATCCAGATGTTCCGGTCAAAGTGATTGAAGAATGTAGAAAGATGAAAATAGAAAATGTTAAGACCCATTAAGAAAAATATCATTGTTAAGTTGATTGAAAAAGAAACTGTGTCAAAAGGCGGTATCGTATTAGCCGGACCTGATGCACAAGAAGCCAGTAGAGGTGATGTTATTGCTATTGGTAAAGAAGTAGAATTTGTCAAAGTGGGTGAAACAATTTTACCAAACTGGCAGAAAGCTAAACCCACCAAGTTTGAGAATGAAGATTTTTATGTTGTAAATGAAGATGATGTAGTTCTAATTTTTGAGGAAGAAGATAATGCCTAATTGGTGTCAAAATGTGGCCACAATCGTCCACGAAGATAAAGAAAAGATTGATGCAATTGAAAATGAATTGAACAAAGAGAAAGACGATATTGCTCTTTTCCAAATGTTACGACCAAGACCTGCCGACCAAGAAGAAACTTGGTATGCATGGAACTGTGATAATTGGGGTACTAAGTGGGATATCTCTTATTGTGACTTTGACCGTATTGATGATTATACTATTAAACTCAATTTTGATACAGCATGGGGTCCTTGTACAACCTTATATGAACACATGGAAACCGAAGGTTATACAGTTGCAGCATATTACAATGAAGATGGCATGTGTTTCTGTGGCCAATTCGTGGATGGTTATGATGACCATTACGAATACTCTGATTTGGACTCAGCGGCTATTCAATATGAACTACCTTCTGAAATTGATGAACTCTTTGGTATCTCTGAACGCATGCAGGAATGGGAAGCCGAAAATGAAGCCGATGAAGATGATGTTTTAAATGATGATGAAGAAGATGAAGAACCGGAAGAACCAGAATATGAAATGACAGAATGGTTTAATGTTAAGACCAAACCTGTTCATATTGGTGAATATGAAGTTCAGTATAAAGAAGCCAACTCATGGCCATTCCCCACCAGACTAAATTGGACTGGTAAGAAATGGATGAATGGTCAAGGTGAAGAACGTAAAGATGTTGGCCAATGGAGAGGTCTTACTGATTGGCAACACCAAATGATTGTTGAGATGGAAAATCTCAAAGAAGAATTTGAGAAATTATCGGTATAGTGATTTACTTATTAACTGATTCTCCACCTATGACTGGACCTAGAACACTAGGTGCTTATAGGTTGGCCACAGAGTTGCGAAAATATAATTATGATGTTGAAGTTATAGATTTTCTTTCGTTTTGGAGACCACGACAATTATTGGATTATATTGATGCTGGACCAGAACCATTATGGATTGGTTTTAGTTCCACATTTATAGGACCAGTTAAACAAAAAACAAAGACAGGTCAAAGGATTTATCACGATAGGTTAACTAGATTCCAAGAAGATTGGGTTTTTTGGTCACAACTTAAAAAAAGATCACCAATTGTTATAGGCGGCAGTAGAGCTGAAAGAATGAAATGGATCTATGATGCTGATTGGATTGTCAATGGTTATGCTGATACTGCCGTTATTGCTCTATCTGATTACATTTCTGGTAAAAGTAATGATTTAAAATTTACAACTGAAACTATCACTACTATTCACGATAAAAGAGAAGTGACCTATGAATGTAAATCTATAAATTGTCAAGAGTCTTATCCAGTTAATGATGTAACTGATATACAGACCAGATTTCATGAAACGGATTTTATACAACCCAATGAAGTGTTGCCATTAGAGATATCGAGAGGTTGTATTTTCAAATGTTCTTTTTGTGCTTTTCCACTTAATGGAAAAACCAAAAATGATTATGTGAGACCAAGAGAACAAATAGCAGAAGATATTAAATTATATAAAGAACAATATAAAAGTAATCGTTATTTTTTTATGGATGATACTTTTAATGATACGGTTGAAAAAATGAGAATGATGAAAGAGGTTCAGGATGAAGTTGGACCTTTTTACTTTTGGGCTTATGGCCGTTTAGATTTAATAGCATCAAAACCAGAAATGATGGAACTAGTTGGTCAAATTGGCTGGAAATATTTTAGTTTTGGTGTTGAAACTTTTAATAAAAATGCTGGTAAAAAAATTGGTAAAGGTGCTGATTCAAATAAATTAAAAGAGTGTCTTAAGGAAATAAAAAAAAAAATCCAGATAGTCATCTATTATTTGAAATGATTATTGGTTTGCCTGGAGAAACAGGAGAATCTGTGCATGAAACAAAACAATGGTTTCTTGATAATCCAGATTTGTGGGAAGAAGTACACTTTAAAAGTTTGTCTATTGACAACCAAAAATTTAATGTTTGGAAAAGTGAAATGTCATTAAATCCTGAAAAATTTGGAATAAAGATTGTTAACTTTATACCAAACAATTATGGTTTAAATTGGGAACATGAGAGTATGAGTTCCGATAAAGCCAATGAAATATCAAAAAGTGTAACTGAACAACTGGATGAATTTAGACCAAGAGTAAAGAATACCTATTTCATAAAACTGTCAGATACAGAAGTTCTGGAATCAGATACGGCTGATATAGCTGGGAATAAATTTAGACAAGAGATTTTAAATAAAGGTCAAAATTATATAAACTTAAAGATGCATCATCGAGGATTAAAATGATTTACGCTCCAATATTAGATAAACCCGTTATTGAATTGGATGAATATTTTAACCTTGATGATATACCAGAGTTGGAAAATAAAATGGCTTATGCCATTGCAAAAAACAAAAAAAATATCACCGTTGCGTTTAGTGGACCGAGTGGACAAATACCAACTTGGTTACCTAATGAAAATTTTATTGAAGTAAAAGATGCTTGGGTACCCGTTAATCAAAAATTGCAAGATGAAGATGAGTGGAATTTATTATCTCACGACCAACAATTGTTTTATACATTGTTAACAACTAAAAGTAGGTCTTTAAATCAGTCTTTAGCTATTAGAACACTAAACTCCATGGGGGGTAACGCAGGTAAGTTTCATTTGAAACACCTCACATCAGAAACTATAGATACACCAGTAAGAAAAGATTTTGATTTTTTATTCGACTGGATTAATAAACAGGAAATTTTTGATGAATTTGGTCGTGTGGTTGTATTTTTAAATCCTGAAGGAAACTGTACACCAATACACAGAGATTATCCAAGCAGGTCACAAAAAGATCAATTCCTATGGATTAGATTTAACAAACAAAAAGATTTTTTCGTTTATGATGCTGACACACAAGAAAAACATTTTACAAAAGGTTACATATCAACATTTGATAATCACCAATGGCATGGAGGTGAACCAAGTGAAGTAATGGGTTTTAGTCTTAGGATTGATGGAATTTTTAGTTCAGAATTCTTAGAAAAAACTGGACTAATAAACCATTTTAAAATTTAATTATAAACCACGAATAGAATAAAAGTCATGAATAATTCTTTTCAATTCTTCATGCGTTTGTGGATTCTTTGATTTAATATATTGTTCCATACTGGCATAATAACCAAGGTCAAAGAAAAAGTTGTAGATTTTTTTAAGTAGTTTCATTTTAGTTCCTTATTAGTAGTTTCACTATTAGTGTTTATACTAATATATAGGTTCGGTTGTATGACAGGAGAATGACATGACCACATTTACTAGTGAAGATAGAGAAGAAGCCATGAAACGCCAAGAAGTTATGTTTGAACTCCAAAAAAGGATCAAAGAACCTGAACAACTAGAATTACCATTAGAAGAACCGAAAGCAAATAATGCAACAGACTGAGATTAAATTCTTTTGGCCTCTGACGGAACAGATTCCATTAGACTTAGAATACGGACCAACCCATTTATATTATAGGGCTCAAGGAATTGCTGGTACTAGTTCAACGCCTATTCTAGGTTCTATCTACGAATTTATATCGACACCTACTTGGACCACCTCTATCAACGTAGATACAAGTAACATTGTTATCACCTCTAAAAATAAACCACCAACCTACCGTAGAGTACTATTTAAATTATTAGGAATTAACTGGAAGCAATCATGACAACATTTTTTGGATTTATAGGATTCGTAATAATCCTTTTGATAGTAATACCTGCCTCGATACTGGCTTTCATTCAAGTATTCAAACAACCCATAGCCGAAATCTTTTCTCTGTGGGTCCAAGTAATCGATAAACTACTAGACCTCTATACCGAAATAAGGAAGGGAATTAATGACCTCAAAAATTAAGGCAATTCTTGCGTCACTTCCCATCCTAATCGTTCTCGGTATTCTGGTTTTTGCCAGCGCTTCCGAGGCTACCAATCGCCAGATTCCCAAAGTAACCGAGGATTCAGTCCTTTGTCGGCCTCAAAGAAGTTCCTCAGCGGATCTGTGGACTTGCACAGACTATTATGGTAACCAATTTAAAGATTTACAAATCTCCATATTAATTAAATGATTACCCATTATGCCGAAAGAACCAATAAAGCTTCCCAAGATTAAGATGGTACAAATCGGTAATATCCACAGAGGTGAACCGGCTTGGCAATGGTTCAACGAACACGATAATAAACCCATCTCTCCATACATCTCTGATTCCGATGTGGCCGAGAAGTGGGGTAAAATCTATCTTCAGTCCATAGAGGAAGGCAAAATCAAACCTAAGCGAAAGAAATCATCATGAAAATCCAACTAAACAATTACCTAGCACCTATTGAAGCGGTAATAAAGAATACAATAGCAACCACCAACCAATACTCCTTAGTACATTCAGTAATTGCTCCAGCCGCTGTAATCAAACTATCACCAGAAGCCTTACAGATTTTAAAAAATGATATTCTATAACATTCTCGGACTATTCTTCACCTTTCTCTGGAACGCCTCTATGCTTGGCGGTACAATCTATCTCATTACAAAAGAAGATTGGTCTCCGTGGACCTTAGTGGCCACTCTCTTTTTCTTTATTCGTTGGAGAGCCGAATGGGTATCGAAAGAACCAAAACAACCTGAACCTTCTAAGATTATACTATAATGTACTGTATGGTACTGTAGATGATACTAATAAAGAGAAACGCACAGACTGCTCGATGGGACCACGATAATAATAAGTGGCTCGTTGGTACCGTAGAGTATCAATGGACAGACACGAAGAACAAAGAGTGGTCTCCGTGGATGAATCTGGATGATGCGTTAGTCTGGATACAGGAACGGGACCAGGACGCAAAGTCTCCTCAGAAAAAAAATTCGAATCCACAAAAGTCGGATCCTCAAAAAATTTCCATCGGATAAAGTTACCAGAAAAGCAGTTTGACCTGGAAACAACTTTTTTAATTATCTTAACCCTTAAACAACGTTGTACCGATACAACACAATCACTGCTCTCCACAAAAAAGCTGCCACCAAAGCGCCAATACACCCACACTCTGTTGCTCCAATACAACACAATCCATCACACTTCCCAAAAAAGCTGCTCTGTACCTGCCACTCGCTGCGCCCCCCCTGTTGTTTCCATACAACGGAATAACACTATAATCCGGTCAAGTATTATTCTGCGCTTGACAATTTTCGTGGTTCGTGTATAATAATAAAATCGAGTCTGCGCACTAATATGCGTTTTTATTATGTTTTATTATTTAAGAGTATTATATTATTATTATGAATAACGATTTAAAAGCATTATCTAATATGTCATTAACTGAATTAAAACAGTTATTATCTTGCGTAAATCAAGATATTAAGAGTATCAAAAAAGCAGAGAAAATCGCTGCTGATAATGTACCTAGTGAATATGATATTTGTAATGATATTGCTAAACGATTTACTAATAAACAATATCCAAAACCAGTAGAAAATGCTAAACTAAAAGCAGATATTCAAATTCAGCAAGATATTCTAGATTTTCTGAATAGCGGCAATCATATTATTACTGCTAAATCGAGAAAATCAAAAAAGTTTAATAGTGTATTATCTTATAGTAATAGAAAGATAATCTCTTTATAACTAAAAGTAATCATATTGTCATTCTATATTACTTTAAATTAGTTTACAAAGTGGCAAATATGCGTTATAATAGTGTTTTAAATCAATCAAAAATCAATTAAAGGAAATTATATGTTATTAATCGACACAATTCAAGCATTATCATTAAAAGATAAAAGAGCATTAGTTAAAACCGTCCGTGCTATTATCTCTGAAGAAGTTAAAGAGCAGAAAGTATTAAAAGTATTTTCTAAAGTCGCAAAAGAAAATGAGAAAAAAGCGAAAATCGAAGCGCAGATTAAAGCAGCGCAAGATAAACTTGCCAAATTAACTGCTAAATTAGCAAGTTAATAGTGCTTATAATGTGCTTTGAGATAATCAGAGCATATTAGTAAGTATTATTACCACTTATTATGAAAGAGAAAATATGTTAATAGAAAAAGAACGCCAGTATAAAGTAATTCAATCATATGCATCCCGTACCGAAAATGAATATGAAGTATATGATTTTAATGATAATCGGGTCGGGTATTTTGTAGAGCGTGATAATCAATATGAAGTATATCATAATGCTGATAGTGATTATGAAGATTATACCAGTATTGATTATACCGATAATTATGATGATGCTCTGTATATGATTACTAGTGAGATTGAATACGATATGAATTAATACCATATTGATGATTTATAATAATTTCTGATACGCTTAGAGATTATTAGTAAGTTATTGATTATATTAGATAATATTATTGTGGTATATTGAGATAATGCTCGGAAAATCTCTGTGGATTAACTAGGACGCACTAGGATAATCAGAAACAAAAATTAAGACTCGCATTATACTCTATATCAGCGACAATATTAGCGACTATATTACTAATTATTATAAAGGAGCATTATATGAGTAAAAAGCATTATATTATCGTAGCAAAGTCATTATTTGAATCAAAAGCGGACTTTCTATTATGTAGCAATCTAGCGGTACAGTTTAAAAACGATAACAGGTTATTTGATATTAATCGTTTTCTTACTGCTTGTGGTCATTAATCAGATAAAAGAGAGGTCATTATGGTAAATGATATTGTAGTAAGTATTATTTGTATGTTATTATCTCGTTTTTCTTATGATTTTACATGGGAACAGCGAGATAGAATCCAAGATATTCTATCAGAAAATCAACCAATTTAAAGGGGTATTATATGAGTTTATCTAAATCAGATATGGTAGCATTATTAGAGAAAGCATCGGAATTAATCGATACTGTTATTCAAGCATTACCAGATGATGATATTGATTTTGATAATGATAGTTTTGATGTATCCCCTAGTGATTATCTTATTAATGCTGCTGGTGATATTCAAGAAGCGATTAACGCATTATCTGAATAGTAGTATTATAGTATATCTCTTATGAGGTATATTAGTAATATTATTATGAGGTGTTTTATGAAGTATATTTTAGTTTTTTGTATTATGTTATTATCTTATCACTTTACCAATATTGATAGTCAATTTATGGTAATGAGTGGTAATATTAGAATGGAAAGGGTATTATGAGTGGTACTAAGCGGTTAATCGAAGATTTTGAATATTATTTTGATAATAATAATGGTGGTATTGAAATTTCTGGTATTAAGTATTCAGCATCGGAGATATTGTTAAATCTAAATCGAG
>Ga0114978_10002078_pt1 | contig 16631 bp, 33 predicted proteins | sample S_140212_EF_Meta_FD_87027 | JGI IMG/M metagenome (GOLD analysis project Ga0114978, IMG submission 87027) | Freshwater microbial communities from Lake Simoncouche, Canada to study carbon cycling - S_140212_EF_MetaG | ecosystem: Environmental > Aquatic > Freshwater > Lake | place: Lake... | reverse complement strand
TTATATTTGCGTAATAAGAAATTATTACATATGCGTTCGTAGCTCAATGGTAGAGCATCGGTCTTTTAAGCCGGTGGTTGTGAGTTCGAGCCTCACCGGACGCACCATTTTTGTTCTTTAAAATTTTAATTAGTTGTAAACTGTATTTACAATAATATTAGAAGGTATTGTAGCGGAATCTTTCGTCTATTGATTCTGGTTATGTTTCAATCCTACTCTTGTAACTACATAAAACAAGAAGTTCTTTTTTATATTTTAGTGATTTATGTGGATCTTTAGCTCAATTGGTTAGAGCAGCAAACTCATAATTTGTTGGTTACTGGTTCAAGTCCAGTAAGATCCACCAATTTCGGTAAGTCCTGTAGCTCAGCGGTCAGAGCAAGCTCTTTATAAGGGTTAGGCCGAGGGTTCAAATCCCTCCGGGACTACCAAATATTTCTGAAAATATATTAAAAATATTCATTGACGTTCATAGAGTAGTAACTTAATATATTTATAGTTGAATATGCCACGGTGGTGAAATGGCAGACACAAGGGACTTAAAATCCCTCAGCTCTAAAAAGCTATGCCGGTTCAAGTCCGGCCCGTGGTACCAATTTTACTCAGCAAGTGTTCTGATCAGACATGGTAAAGTACAAGGGGTTCAATTTCTCCAACTTGCTGAGTATGAATTTTGCAGCAATGAGGACAGTCGTCACTAAGACGTAGTTTGAGGTGCTAGAAATAATCTGGTACATTAGGCAACTGAGTGACCTGATCTGCAAAAACATACAGTGCACCCAAGCGATCTTGTTTTGAGTCGCTTTACACTGAGACAACAATGGGTAATAATTTTTATAGTTATTTTAATTTACCTGTAGCTCAGTTGGAAGAGCAGATTTCCTAACTATGGGGAAAGCCCGCAAAAATCTTATGTTAGGTCGTAAAATTTTCTCATATGTATACATATAAGTTGTAAAATGTAGCCGTTGGTTCGATTCCAACCAGGTAATCTAATTATAGTTGATAGTTAATTTATCAATAATAAGTAAATACAATTGCGGGGTGGAGCAGCGGTAGCTCGGCTGGCTCATAACCAGAAGGTCGGGGGTTCGAGTCCCTCCCCCGCAACCAACTTTCAAACCTTCTTACTCTTATCCATAAAGAACCACTTTATAGGGTACTCATAGATAAAAAACTCATCAGTACGTTTATCGGTATAATTAGTTGGATCAGCATGGTGATTATGATGATTACCCATACCGGTAATAAAGTTAATTATCTTACTATTAGTAGCTACTTTAGTTGAATCTGGTCTTGTACCAAGTATTAAACCGTGTGAGAAAATATTCACACATACAATACACCACCACCATAAAGCTGAACCAGATACAAAGAAGAACAAGAGTTTTGGACTAATCAAATAAGATCCAACCCATAAAGCAATCCACATTAACCAATACCATTTATTTTCAAAGCTAAGATAATCTCTATATGTTGTTTTCATTAAGTTTCTAACATATACAGTTTCACATTTATTAGGAAACAAAGAAGTAATAATACGCCATTTAGGTACATATAATGGACTATGCGGATCTTTAGGTGTATCAGCATGTTTATGATGGTGTCTATGTACATTTGACCAGCTTAAAATACTACCTTGACCAATAAAAAAGCTCATAACGCACAATATAGGTATTCTATTAGGTATAGCTACATAACTGTTATGTGAAAAGTATCTATGTAAAGCTATTTCCCAATACATACCACAACAATACATAGATATCAGAGGTAAATACCAAAGTTTGTAATAAAAACACAACCCAATAAAAAACAATATTTGATTGGTTAATATAACGAGACTTGTTTGTTGCCACTCTTTTAGATTTTTAAAATTGTACATAATAGATATCTTGGTCTAAATTGTTTTTACCGAAATACTCCCAGCCTTCCATTTTCATTATACGTGGGGTAATTTTAACATTTTCTGCAATAGCTACTATTCCAGCAGGATTTAATGGATGTTTATAGGTTTTAAGATATTCATGAGTAAGCTTAGAACTCTTAAATGCTTTTAACTTACCTCTATCTTTTTCTCTAATAAACATTCTAAAGTAATAAAAGTATTTATTCTCTAGTTTTTCTAGATATACAGTGGTTACACAACAAACTTTGTTATTAGGATCAAAACCAACTAACACCACTTCATTAACTCTTTCGATAGCTTTATGTAAAGATACCACACCTTCACTTACCCACATATCTACAATCTCTCTTTTAAGATCATCAGGTAAGCACTGATAATAAAATTTATATGTGTATTCCATATTAAAATAGAACCCTATAAACATCTTGATTTTTAATATTTTTACCAACGTAATCCCAACCATGTGACTTCATTTTACGTTCGGTAATCTTTTCATTTTCTGCCACAGCAATTACACCAATAGGTTTTAATGGATGATTATAAGTTTTTAAATATTCATGGGTTAACTTAGAACCTTTTATTTTAGTTTTACCTCTATCTTTTTTACGTACATATATTCTTAACATGTAAACATTATTACCCATCTTATTTTTCGCAATATAAACAGTTGTAACACAACACACCTCATTATTTGGATCAAATATAACTAACACAACCTCTTCTACCCTTTGCTTAGCTATTTGTAGATCAAAAACATTATCGTTTAACCACATATCTATGATCTGTTTTTTAAGATCATCAGGTAAACACTGATAATAAAATTTATATGTATACCCCATATTATAATTTAATCAGGTTGTTATCGTACTCCCAGTGACAATTTGGACATAATAACATTAAATTATCATCTGCATTTACTGTAGAAATTAAAGTATCTGAAGGGAATGATTTGATTGGTTTGATATGACAAACTTCAACATGCTTGTCATATTTACAATTAGCACAAATTAAGGGTACCTTAGATTGCTTAATCTTATTTCTAGCATGAAGTCTAATGGTATTATATCTATTTGAATTACTCTTGTGTGATTGAGAATTTACCATATCCTCTATAGTTCTTAGTAATGTCGGCTTAGCATCCTTAAACCTCACACGGTGCCATCCTTGATTAACACACTCTTCACAATAATTAGATCTATACCAGCCAGTGTCTTTGGAACACTTTTTACATAAAATTATCTTGGTTCTCTTACGAGGCATGCATACATTTATGAAGCATTGAATAAATATCAATGTGGTTGCTCTTTTAAATGGCCTATTCGTCTAATGGTTTAGGACAGCAGGTTTTCAACCTGTTAATAGTAGTTCGATTCTCCTATAGGCTACCAACTTGGGGGTATCGCATAGCGGCTATTGCAGCAGACTGTAAATCTGCCGGTCGAAAGGCCTTCGGTGGTTCGAGTCCACCTACCCCCACCAATTTCAATAAAACAAATGACACTTGCATTCTTCCTCTCAATGTCAAATCCACCATCCTGGAACGGTAAATGGTCCGGTGAAGGTAGGAAATACGTCAAAACTGTAAAATTTAAAAAGAAAGAACTTGAAAACGCAGATAAAATTCTCAAAAATGGTGGCTATTCGTATAGTTGGTCTGATGGTTGGAGAGCTTTAGTAAGAGTGGAACAAGTTACACCTGAACAAAGTAGACAGCTCACTAAAACATCTGATGGCTTTTGCGGGTATGAATGGATGATTACTTCTATTATTAAGAAAGGTTATATTACTGCTGATTACGTATGAATATTACTTACGAAAAAGGGTATCTTAAAGTGGATATCTACGATATATGTAGAAGTTTACCTAAAGAGGATAAACTCAAAATTGTAGAGTCTCTAGCGTGTGATGATGATTTAATTAAACATGTGACTGATCAAATCATTGAGGGTATGACAGAGAATGGTTATTATGGTAGCTCTTATTGTACAGTATCACCAGAACCATATTTACCTTTAGATGCAGCAAGAAGAAAAATAGCTAAGGGTAGTTCCGAAGTTGCTAAGAATGAAATTGAAAGACTTGAAAAAGAACTTAAAAATGTTAATGATAATTATCAGCAACAATCCACTGAATTAATTGATCTAAAAAACCGTTTTAGAGAATACTCAATGTACAGATAATGAAATATCTAGCTTATTTACTAATTGTAGGTGTTTGTGTTGGGCTTACTGTAGATAATTTCAAAATTAAGGTTTATCTAGTAACCTCTACCTATGACTATCAAAGGGTGGTGCATAAGATTTATCTAAGAAAAGATAAAGCTCAAAAATATATTGATATGTTTAAGGCTCATCATAATTATAATCTTGAAGAGATGGAGACTGAATGAAATGTAAGGGGTTTACACTAATTGAGTTATTATTTGTTATATTACTTCTTTGTTTAGTTACATCCTTAATAGTATTAAATTTTGATTCTCTGCAAGGTAATAAGTATTTTGAAGCAAGAGAGAACTTTAAAACATTTTTAATTAATGAAAAATATAAAGCTGCATATTTCCAAGAAGAGTATACTTTGGAATTCGATAATGATTATAACATTACCTCTAAAAATCCAGAAATGCTGGCCATGTTTACTAATGATTTAAAAGTTTTAGAGAGTTCTGCAACTAAGATTGTATTTTTTAACGATAACACAATACAAGAAAGTTACATAATTACTAGTTCTTTAGATGGTAAAATTACTAATAAGTTTATAATTAATGTTATAGGTAGAATAACTTATGACTGATTTAAAGAAATTGATTAAAAGGTTTGGTATATGAAACCAAACAAACCGGGTATTTGGGAGTGGTTTCATGAAGATAAGAGTAAAAAACATGTAAATGTAGTTGATGCAGGATTTGAAGATGAGCCATATTTAAGAGTTTACTTTAATGGTGGTTATTATGATATCACTAAAGAGTTTGATGAAGAAGAGTGGCCTAATAGATGGGGTAAATATGTAGCACCTCCTCATACAATACCTTTGAAGAATACTTATTATGAGGATAAATAGTTCTATGGATAAACATACGCAGGAAATTTTTGAAGATATTTACAAAAAAAATGCATGGGGTAATGGTAGTGGTGATGGATCTAAATTAGATTATAACAAACCATTTCTCAACTTTCTTCAAAAATATGTAAAAGATAACAATATTAAAACCATATTAGAATTAGGATGTGGTGATTTTAATTTAATGAAACACTTTAACTTCAATGGGTTAAAGTATTTCGGTGTTGATATAGTAGAATCCCTTATTGCTGAAAACGATAAAAACTATAGAAAACCCAATGTTAAATTTTTTTATGATGATATAAGAGGGTTTAAGTTTGAAAGAGATTATGATTTAGTTTTAATTAAAGACGTACTTATTCATTTAGATAATAGTAGTGTATTGCAAGTGTTGTATAATGCTAGAAATGTGAAGAAATTACTCACTGTAAATGATTACAACCCTAGAGGTAATAATAATAACAATATTAACACTGGAGCGTTTAGATCACTGGATTTAAATGATTGGCCATTCTTTGCAGATGGTGAATGTATATTTGAGTACACATCCAAATTATCATTTAAAAGATGTATGTTAATTGATGGTAAGAAGATGTTTCCAGATAGTATTTTATGAGTTAATTTTCTTCACGTATTCATCTCTTATTTTACACCATCCACCTTCCCAGTGACCTGAGAACATGTGTAATACTTTATTATGGTGGAAGTCTTCAGCATCGTAAATGTAAATACTTTTATCTGTATAATCAGCATATTTTAGTTTATTTTTATAAACCGGTAAACCTTTTGATTGTAAATATTTTTCAATACCAACTGTAAATATACCAGGCCCGGTTAATCTATGTGTTATATGTGGATCTGAAAAATCATCCACTTCAGTAAATATATCAGATATAGCTCTAATAACTGATTCCAACACTGGTGACTCTTTAGGTGCAGCAAATATCCATTGACATAAATGTACATTATGTTCTGGTACACCTATAAATAAAGCATTATCTTTTTGAAATATATCAGGTGATACTAGTAATTTTGCATCACTATCTGCATATATACCACCAAAATGGTGGATCACACAATACCTCCACATATCTGCTTTCATCACTGGAAATGGTGCTTTTTTATATGCCTTATACAACAAACCACCGTATTTATTCTTAATAAAATTTTCAATATCTGCATCGGTATAAAATTGATATTCATATTCTGGATATAAAGCTTTCCAAGAATTAGTACATTCAACTAATTTAGGGTTTTTATTAATCCAATCTAATGATTTTTGTGTTTGAAATATTTTTTTAGGTATCATATCGCTAAAATATTTCTATTATTTAAACAAATAGTTACACTAATCTATTGAACTTTATGGATAAACTATTACAATATATAAGCAATGTTAAAGCTTGTTGTAGGTGTGGCATTATTATGTTTTAGCTATATTATAGGTTGGCATATGTTATATGGACCGATGCTTAATGATTGGTTTAAGAAGTATCAATATATAACTATATGGCTATCTGTACCTAATACATACATCTCTATATATTCAGTGGGGATAATCAGTGAATATTTCAATGGTAAAGTGTGGCCTAATAGAATTTTTAGCTTTAGTGTCGGGCTAATTTTATTCACTATATTAGCTAATATATATTTTGACGAGAAAATAAACTATAAAACGTTTACTTTATTAGCTTTATCTGGATTAATTGTAGCTTTACAAATATTATGGAAATGAACTAATTAGATAAACATTTTATAAGTCATAAATATATTTCTTAAAAGGTGAATAATGAATAAATTTTTATTTTTAGATGATTATAGGGTACCAAATGATGTTAAATGGGTTAAATTACCTAAATGTGATAATTGGGATATTGTACGTAATTATGATGAATTCACCGATTACATAAAGAAAAACGGTAAACCCAATTTTGTAGCTTATGATCACGATTTAGCAGATGTGCACTATACGAAGAGTGATTTTATAGATTATAATAATTACAAAGAAAAAACTGGTTATGATTGTGCTAAATTTTTAGTTTTAATGTGTGCATCAAAAAATATTAAACACCCTAATTATATAGTTCATAGTATGAATCCAGATGGGAAAGCTAATATAGAATCGTATATTAATAGCTACAACAAATCATTTAGCATTTTTTAGCCTATTGAATATATCCTCTATTGGGTTTTCTTCATCTATTAGAAGTGAATCTAACATATTTTTAGCTATTTGAAGATCAATCTCAAACCATTCATTACGTCTGCTAAGTGCAAACGTCTTAAGTTTATCATGCATTTTTTTCTCACCTATTCTATAATCTGGGTGATAGATATGATGTTCAATCTTATAATCTCTTCTAGGTGAAGCGGTTTGATAACTACCTAATCTCTTTTTGATATCGGTAGTTATACCTATTTTAACAAATCCTTTGTAGTTAGGATTTGTAATTATGTATATATAACCACTATGCACTCTTGTTATTATGCATTGAATTAAACTTATTCAAGGCCATTCCTATAATTTGGTCCATATCGTAATATTGATAACTACCCAATCTTCCACCTACAATATACTTACTTGGTAACATTTGTAAGTATTTCTTTTGTAGTTCATTATTAGCGTTATCATTGATAGAATAATATTGTTCTTTACCTTCACTATATAATACTGGATACTCTTTTGTAATGATAGTTTTATCTGTACTTCTTAGATTAAAATGTTTATGCTCAGTTATCCGTGTATAAGGTATTGATTTATCGGTGTAATTAATAATTGAACAACCTTGATAATCTTCTACATCCAACCATTCACTTTTAAACTCTAAAGATCTCCACTCAAGTTTACCTAATTTATAATTAAACAATTGATCTAAAGCACCTGAGTATACTATGTTCTTATGAGTATCTTCTAATTGTTTTCTTTCTTTAAAGAAGTCAATACCTAATTTAATATCTATACCATCTAATATATTAGATACTAATTCAGTATAACCATTTTTAGGTATAGCTTGGTATTTATCTTTATAGTAGTTATCGTTATAATTAAACCTTATAGGCAAACGTTTAATAATTGAAGCGGGTAAATCTTTAGGTTCTTTACCCCATTGTTTAAGAGTGTATCCATGAAAGAACGTATTGTATAACAGATGACCGACATGGTAGATACAATAATTTTCTAGATTACTTTCAGGATCTACATCTTTAACTCTTACTCGTTCTAATACATCTTTTGCATCATCAGGTGTAACACAACCAAATATCTGATGTAGAGTGAGGAGATTTATAGGAAATGAATAAATGTTATCACCATTTTTAACCTTAGGTGAATGATGATATTGATTAAATTCAGTATATTGATTAACAAACTTCCAAATTACATCTGAATTGGTATGAAAAATATGTGGACCATAAACATGTATATCTATATTAGATTCACGTTTGGTGTAGATATTACCAGCAATATGCTCTCTTCTATCAATTACAGTGACAGAATAGCCATAATCGGTAGCTAATCTAGCAAATACACTACCAAATAGACCTGCACCAACTATCAAGAAATCTTTCATTTACGGACTTATTTATCATTGAAAACAGATAGTTAAATGTAAATAACTATATATGGAAAAGGAAACATGTGTTGTCTGTTCAAAACTAACTATCTACGATAAGTTTGATCATGTAGATAAAAGAAGCTATTATGTTGAAGGTTGTGGTCAATTGTGTCCAGATTGTTTCAATAAGGTATATACTGAGAAAGTAGATAATAATAACGCTAAGAAGGCTACATTCTTACTTGGATAATGAATGCTATCTTCACTAGTACAGTCGATCAAGACTTTTTTAATCTTGTATCTCCTTCATTTGTCGAATATAGTAAGAAGTGTAAGTGTGATTTAATTATAAGACAATCACAGCACTTAAACAACTACACCACTATAGTTAAAGCTTCTTTTGAACGATATGACATATATAATCTTCTAAAGATATACAATAGAGTATTGTGGTTAGATTCTGATATTTACATAAGTAAAGATTCAGATAATATATTTGATATAGTACCAGATACTGAGTTAGGTGTATTTTATGAGGTAGATTCTATTAAAAATACAAATGATTGTATTAATATAATGGTAGAAACATTCCAAATGAAGTCAAAGTTATCCAAATACTTCAATAGTGGTGTATTAGTGACTTCTAAATGTCATAGAGAAATGTTCAATATGTCTAAGGTAGAAGAATTTTTTAATAATCCAAATATCAAAGGTTGTAAGAATTCTGATCAAGACTATTTAAACCTTTATACTCATCAAGAAAACATAAAAACCTATTCATTACCAAGACAATATAATTATATGATTAATCATAGAGGTTTTGTTAAATCAGATAATCCAAAATTTGTACACTTTGCTGGTATATTAGATATGAAGAAGATGTATATACAGCAATTCATAAAAGGTAATCCTAATTTTTAATGAACAAATGTGCTCTATATACTAGTGGACATAACATAAAATACTTCGATGTTACAGTACCTTATATGCAAGAGTATTGTAAGGTACATAATATAGACTTCATCTTAAGACAACAACAGCACTTACCTAACTATAGCCCTTCTATACCTGCTGCATTTGAACGGTTTAACATATACAATCTATTAGATGTATATGATAGAGTAGTATGGATAGATGGGGATATATTAATTAAAAAGAGTTCACCGAATATATTTGATATAGTACCAGAGGATAAATTTGGTGTTTATTATGAATCAGATGATGTAGATAGAGATTATTTTATAAACCTTTTACCACAATTATATAACTATACAGGAGTAAATAGATATTTAAATAGTGGTGTGTTTGTAGCATCCAAGATGCACAAAGAGATGTTTAACATGGAAAGAGTTAAGCAATTTTTAAATAGACCAAATCTTAAACCTGGTATGAATGTAGATCAGGACTATTTAAACATTATAATACATAGAGATAAAATACAAACACATAGTTTAGGTTATAAGTTTAATTGTTTGATTAACAATACCAATTCTAAATTAATAAAATTAGCATACTTTTATCACTTTGCAGGTGCGTGGAATAAGAAAATATTTATGAAGAAATTTCTTCTACATTATCCATGTGATTAGTATAGACAAACAACATATCATCATATCGATTTTTAACTGATGTTAAGTCTATTATTTTACAATTTGATGTTGTTTGAGATATTTTTGTAAAATATTCAACACCTTCAGGTTGTAAATCTTCTATAATAAAAATACCATCTTTAGTGAGTTTATTTTTATAAATTTCAAATGCAGTTATTTGATCATTTAAATAGTGTGTACCATCATCGATAATAATATCAAATTTAAGACTATTTAGAAAATTCTTATTAACTTTATAAGCATTTTTGTACAATATAACTATATTTTCTATGTGTTCCAAACCTGCTAAATTAGGTTGCATGTATACATCTACACCATATAAGTTAGAATTTGGTGTAAAATAGTTGTTCCAAAGTAATAAACTGCCACCTTTATCTATACCTATCTCTAAGAGATTTATATCTTTATCTTTATCTTTATAGGCAGAAAAGATAGTGTCATAATACTCTAGGTATGAATGAACACTATCTTTGTCAGTGTTAAAGTTATATTGTTGTTGTAATTGTTTTAACGTCACACTTAACTATTTTTTTTATTTAAAAACTGCTGATTCTGTAGATTAGTAGTTATTAGGCATTAGCTTGTTGTTGAGCTAATTTAGCGAAGAAGTTATTATTATTAGTAGTATTAGTAGTATTTGTTTCTGTTAATTCTTCATTCTTAAAGCCTCTAGCAATAAATGCTTCAACAGCTGGCTCTAATGCAGCAAATAAAGCTGTATCAGTCCATTGACCAGCTGCATCATAAGCTTCACCTATCCAGACTTTAATATGATGGATTGTTTTACCAATAGCAACTGTTGCAGTTACTGTTTTACGTGCATAGGAATCGGTTACATTTAATAACTTAACACTATTGGCTGTTAATGCTGGTCTAAGAGTAATTTCTGACTTTAAATTAATTGTATGCATATACAGATATTTATTCTCTAGGTTTATATTTTCTATTATATGTAGTGATAAATATATTTAGCTATGAAGTTTGATGATGTATACAAAACCATATTAGAAGCTAAAGAGAATAAGTTAGAAGAGTTTTTAGATAAACGTAAAGCTGGTGCAGCAAAGATAGAAAAATCAGCAAGAGCTAAAGGTGGTTTATCATTACTCACAGCTGCACACTTTAAAGCTAAAGCTAAACCATATAGTGAAGCAATTAAAGAAACAGATGGTAAGGTGTTAGAACATTGTAAAACTAAAACTTTAGAATTACTCAAACAGTTAGAAAATTTAGATAATATATCACAAAATGACTGGCAAAAGCTTACAGGAGAGTTAGAAGCATATGGAGAAGCTTACATTCAGAGTTTAAAATTTAATAAATAATATATATATATGATTAGATTTACCGGTATATATAAAAGATACTTACGTTTATATGAAAACAAACAAGAACCGACCGGTATTGAAGTGTTAAATGATTTTAAGAATAACGCTCAAAAATCATTAAAAAAGATCATTACAAAGTATTTCGATGCTGTACAACATAATGCAGCTAAGTATAAATTTGGTGATAAGATGCAAGGTGAATTAATCACTCCAGAAAAATTCATACAAGATGTAATTGAACCGTTAGCTATTGATAATGAAGAGAACTATGTAGTAGAGTTACCAGTTAATTTTACACCACAAATGTTTAAAGATTTCATTAAAGGTTTATCTGATTTAGCTAAGATAGACTTACCAGACTTAATTGAAATTGAACCAACAGAGAAGAAATATGAAGCTAAAAATATATTCACAAAAGTAAGTCCCAATCTTTTAAAGTATATTTACTCTAAAGGTCTTAAGATGACTGATAGAACTAACTACCCTGGTGGTGAAACAGCCTATAAGGTATTAAAGCATGTGGAACCAGATAAAATTAAAGATATTTTGGATGCATATAGATTAGAGCACACACAAAGATTAACTGAAGATGGTAGACCTAATGGTGTAATTGAATTTTTATCTAGTTATATATTACCATTACTTAAAGCATATAATTGGCCTATTAAGGATTATAATAGTTTCGGTAATGTAAAGAATGCACAAAAATGGGGTAGTTTATATTTGAGAGACTTCTTACAATCAGCTGAAAATGACATATCCAATAGAGGTTTTACATATCAACCAGCTACCGGGTGGAAAGGTCAAACTGAAGAAACCTACGGATATAAACAGAAATTGAGAGAATTATTAGATGCATAATTTAATTGATTCATTTGGTAAAAATCATTATAATTTCATCTGTAAAGGATGAAAACTAAAAATTACGGTTATTGTTATTCAGTTTATATACCCAAAGATGAATTACTTAACTATGTAAAGCAAGGTTTAACCGGTAAAGAAATTGGTGTGATATTCGAAGTATCTCTTACTACTATTAGAAAAAGACTTAGGTTTTATAACTCTGGCACACCTCGTAAACATATTAGATATAAGCTTAATGTACCGTATACTGAATTAGTTAAAGAGTATAATGGTGGTATTTCTATACCTGAGATAGCTAAGAAATATAAAGTATCGCCTACATATATTAAAATTAGAATCCGTGAGAATGGTGGTGTTATTAGATCTAAGAAAGAAGCTCAACTGCTAAGGTATAGAAAGGCTAAAGTGACTAAATAATATTATGGCACGGAATTATACCATAGATAGACTTGTAACGAGGTTGTTTAACAAGTTATGAATTTGATTGAATTCAAAGGTTTAAGAAGAAGTGGTAACCATGCGATAATATTCTGGATGTTACAGAATTTATCTAAACAAAAAGAAGTTATACCTTTTCCAGATAATAAAATATATAAAAGCGGTAATTGTTTATATTTAAATGATTATGGCTTTTCTGATTTCCATAACTTTCAATCAAAAACCTATTTATTACCTAAACTGATTAAGATGTATAATTGTGAATGGTGTATTGTATCTTATGAGGATGTACATATAGATTATAAGGAAACATATAACTTTAAATACGATAAACTTTTTACCTTTTCAATAGTTAGAGATATAGAGAACATATTATCAAGTAGGTTAAAATATATAGATAATCGTATAAAAACAAATGAATCAATAAACAATTTAAATATTTATGATAATATTTTTATTGATTATATTTCACATAAAAATTATAATAACAGTATAGTATATGATAAATGGGTTATTGATAAAGAATATAGAGATTCTATTTGCAAACAGTTGAATGTTGAAAATTTAGATCATACCGACTATGTATCGTTTGCTGGTTACGGTTCATCATTTGTAGGTATTACATTAGATAATCCAGATAATCTATTAAACAGAAAGAAAATGTTTACTATTCCAGATAAGTATATTAAAAAGCTTAAAGAGTTACAGTTGATATAGGGAACATAAAATATGTACAATTGTAAACAAATGGAAACATTAATGTAATTATTAAATAATTGTATGGCCGGAGAACAGTACATGATAAATAAACTTTCTCAAGAACAACTTGAGAATGACACTAAGCAAACCATTGATGAACTGGTAAGAATAAATGTAAAACAATATGTTTTAAATATTAATGAACCAGATGAACCGGTGAAAAGTGGTTTACCTGCTCACCCTTCCACATTATTTGCACCTCAAAAACGTGCTGGTTCTACTCAATTTACACCAAGAAATTACGAAAATATATTATTTTTTAAAAATAGTGAGAATTATGTAGGATATATAAGACAAACCTTAAAAACACCACAACTTTACAATATATATTTACGGAATGATTTTAAAGGTAATGTGGAAGAAGTAATTCAAGTAGCCCGTAAACATTTTAGTATTACCAGTAATGATAATGGTAGATCTGAATTAATTAGAAGATTATTTGACAAATTGTAATTGATTTAAAAAGGAAAATTTGTATAATTATGATGTATGCAAACCGAACTCAAGCTTGGAGTTAAAGATACCCGTCCTAATTCTCTATCTAAAAGCATCTGGGATCCTAAGCATCCTAAAATTGAGAAGCTTATTAAAGAGTATATCATCTGGTATAATGAGGGTCAAGATCTTCCAACTGATGAATACGATCTGTACGTTGAAGATATCATCAGTTGTTTTAATGAGATGCAAACCGATGGCTATTACTTAGCTACTTATTTAAAAGATAAAAGCTATATTGACCCTGATACCGACTTGGTAAACATGCTTGATGGTGTTTCTTGCATTAAACGTTATATTACTGATGAGATTACCGAGAAATGGGTTATTGACAATAATATGAAGCTACCCGATAATATCATTAGTAAGAAGTGTAATTATAAGAATGGTTATAAAAAGTATGAGGGTTATTATATTACTACAGTTAATCCTGCTACTTATACTGTGACTATTGATAAGAGTAAACACAGACAGGGTGGTATTGTTTGCTTATTTGAATGCATAACTATTATTGAAGATGAATGTGTTTGATGATGATGTTCTCACTGATCAATTTTATAATGCTATATCTCTATGGAATAAGACACCGTTAGAGATGTTTGAATATGCAGAAAAGCATTTTAGTAAACACTATGGTACTTGGAAAATTATAGAGAACTATGATGATCTTGGGAAGTTTACACATAGGAAGTTTACTGCATTGTACATTGCTACAGGTGGTTGGAGTGAAAATGAGATGGTAATCGATGCCTTACATCTTAATATATTTTATAGTTTATTTCTTGTAGCACACATACAGGGGGGGTTATATATTTTAGATTACGATAAAATAATACAATATGGAAACACAAAGAGTATATCTTGAAAAAATAAGCACTGTTAATGGGGGTTTACCTGCAATTGAATGGGATAAGTACACACCTGGTACTGCTCAAGGTGATGGTTATTCAATACCAATTGAATATAATATTGAAGGTATAATCTACACATTACCAAGTGTGGGTAAAAGTTTTACCGTATTAAGAGAAAAAAGAAATGGTGTAGAGGCTGATGGATTATTTCAAACATCTACAGTTACTGAAGTCGGTGAAACATATTTTAAAACACACAATAGCGTTTACTTATATAAAAAAATATGAATGAGCAAGATTGTAAAACAGTTAAAGCAATGGAATGTTATGGTGGTTCTTTTGCACAAGCTTTAGCTAATTGTTGTAAATATGCCGATTCTAACAATTTAAGTAAAATTAAATCTACCTGGAATGGTATGTGGGAAATGTATGAAGGTTTCTCTAGGAGAGAAGTAGAGTTTAACGGTGATGATCTAGTAAAGAATGTTGAAGACTTTGCTAGAAATCTCACAATACCTGAATTAATAAAAGAAAACGGAGATATTTTAAAGCAATATCAAGAGGACGAAAAGAAACAAAATGAAAATATACTCTAGAAAAAACAGAGAGGATTTATTTGACATATTTGATATAGAGTTAAATTTACCCACTATTAAGAAGGTAGTTGATGCCAATGAATGGTTAACTAATCCAAAAGATCCAATTAGGGGATTTGATATTAAATTTAATACTCAAATCATTTATAGAAGAGATAAGACATTTTGGTGTTTTTCATTAATTATATTTGGATTTGGTGTTACCATTACAAAGCAAACAGGTTACTAGAACTAGCATGAAATTTAAAAAGAAACCTATAATAATTGAGGCACATCAATGGTGGGTTAATGGTGATCATCCAGAAGATAATGTGTATAGACCATTTGAGGACTCCGGTGAAAAACCTATACAAGCAAGAGAGGGTAAAGTTGTAAGATATTTTAGGACTCCAGATAATAGTGGTGAACAAGAGTGTAAACAATGCGGTAATAAAATGCACTGGCATGGTTGGATTGATACTCTTGAGGGTGGTCATATTGTTTGCCCTGGGGATTGGGTTATTACTGGTATAAAAGGAGAAAAATACCCATGCAAACTAGAAATTTTTGAAGCTACATATGAAAAAGTTGAAGAATAACCTGGATGAACTAAAAGCACTGATTGATCGTCTAGAAAAGTTTCAAGGGTGGCGTAGAGGTATTATTGAAAACTATGATTTAGATGCTAAACAAATCGGTAAAGATCTAGATGAAGCAATAAAGATTTTGAAAAAAATTTCAAAAGGAAATATTGACATATATAAATGGGGTAGCAATAATAAAGTATGAACTGTAGGCGTTGTGATTCTTATGTATTTAACCATCACAGTCATGGTCGAGACGGTTCTGAAAAAACCCTATGTGATGTTTGTTACTGGAGGCAACTAGCAGAAATCCGATTGGATTACATCCACCAACTTGAAAATGGGACCGGAACTATTGCTGTAAACATCGAGAACTAGTTAACAAGTGATATTATGAATGTTTGAAAAAGATCGAAGAAATTGTATGAAAATAGTAATTAATAAACACTACGGCAGTTTTAGCCTTAGCGAAGAAGCTGTTCTGTTATATGGCGATAAGAAAGGTCTTAACATCATAGCTATTAGAGATGAAGTAATTAAAGATATTAATCATTACTATCTAAATGAAGAGAAAGAAGAAAATTCATTCTGTGAGTGGGATATTGAAAGA
>Ga0114978_10002077_pt1 | contig 16635 bp, 11 predicted proteins | sample S_140212_EF_Meta_FD_87027 | JGI IMG/M metagenome (GOLD analysis project Ga0114978, IMG submission 87027) | Freshwater microbial communities from Lake Simoncouche, Canada to study carbon cycling - S_140212_EF_MetaG | ecosystem: Environmental > Aquatic > Freshwater > Lake | place: Lake... | reverse complement strand
GGGTACATCGACTTATACTTGGTCAACAGGTTCTTTTACTAATCCTGCTACTTTAAATGGTTGGTCTCGTATTGCACCAGCTCCGATAGCTGGACAAAACTTGTATGTTTGTTCAACAATATATAATGATTCTCTTACAACATCAACTACTGTTATTACTTGGAACGCTACTGTTGCTTCTGTAATTAACTTTGGTAATTCTGCTGGATCATCTTCTAGGATTTCTTACTCAAGGATTGCTAACAATCCACAACCTGTAGCAGGTTTTGTAACTACTACAGGTAATTCATCATTTCCGCCAGCAGGATCTTGGGGTTTATCTTCTTCATTCCTTTGGTATGACACAGACCCTAATACAGCAAGTACAAATTCATTATATCAAACAGATGGTATTTTTGATCCTAATACTAACAATACAGTGTGGTCAACACCTTATATTAGTAGTTTAAAAGTTGGTAATTTGTCAGCTATTACGGTTAACACTGGTGCTTTAACTGTTCAAGATACTCTAACTATGAGTACTGCAGGAAAGATTATTGGTGGACAAACAGACTATAATACAGGCACAGGTTATTTTCTTGGATACAATACTACTGGTACTAGTGCATATAAATTTTCTATTGGATCAATTAAAAGCGGTACAGCAGATGTAATTACAAATACTATTACATGTGCGGGTCATGGATACGCTCTTTATTCTCAATTAGTTTTTACTAGCATAGGTTCTATTACTAATATTTCTACAACTAAAGTTTATTCAGTAATTAATGTAACCACAGATACTTTTCAAATTTCTCAATTTTATCCTGGTTCTGCTTTAGATTTAACAGGCACAACCTCAACAGTTACATTTACAACTCAATCAATGTATTGGAATGGTTCTGTTCTTAATATTAATGGAAATTTATTAGGTGGGACAATTGGATTAGGAAGTGGTAATTCTATTGGTGGATATGCTTTTGCTGTAACTGCTGGTGGTGTAGTTAGTTGTGATAATTTATTTGGTGGTATTAGTTTATTTGATAATTCAGGTTCAGCAGGTAGTAATGCTGTTTATGGTGTTACTTGGAATACTCAAGTAGGAATGATGGGTGTTGTTGCTGGCGGAAATGCAACTGGTGCTCATGGTATTAGAGGTATAAACAATAATATTGGTACTGCAGGATTAATTGGAGCAGGTAATGGATACGACTTCTATGCTGATGGCTCAGGTACTAACTATGGACCGTTTACAGGTAACCACGATTTCTTAATACCCGTTGGGCAGACATTAACACCCGGAGATTTAGTTGTAGATGTTACTTGTATAGCCCGTAATGGATGGTCTAATGCTATATTCCAAGTAGAAAAATCATCTCAGCCTAATCAAACAGGAGTTAGAGGTATTTTTATTGGTGAATTGAGACCGTTATCTACTGTACAACCCACTGTGTTTATTGATCATTGGGAAGAACAAAAAAATAATTCAGTAGCTGTTATGACTGCTCAATACGAAGAAATTAAAGACAATTATTTAATTGGCTCTATGAGTTCACTTGGTGAAGGTCAAATGCAAGTATGCGGAGAAAACGGTAATATAGCTATTGACACCTTGTTAGTGTCTTCTAGTATAGCTGGAATTGCAATGGCTCAATCAGATGATATTATTAGAGGAAAAACTATTGCTAAAGCTCGTGAGCCTATTGTGTTTAACTCTCCAACAGAGATTAAAACAGTAGCTTGTATTTACATATCAGGTTAATTATGAAAATTATTTTACTATCACCCGACCAGACAGTACAACACTGGTCAACACTCTCTGTATTATTACAGAAAGTAATTGAGCATGGACAAGGAGAATCTACATTAACAGACTATCTTAAGAAGATTCTCAATGAGTACGTTCAGTGTTGGGCGGTAGTAGATGATGATCTAAATATCATTGGTGCTGGTTTAACTCAATACTTACAATACTCTCAACATAAAACACTTCATATAATTGCTTTCTCTGGAAGCAACTTTGAAGAACAATCTAAGGTGTTCCCTACAGTGGAACAATTTGCCCGTGATTCTGGCTGTAAAGCTATTGAACAATGGGGTCGTCCAGGATGGGCAAAGGTACTACCAAAGTATGTATCTGGATTTAAAGAAGCTTACGTAGTAATGCGAAAGGATTTAGAATGAAATATAAAATTAATGGTTCTATTAAGAAGAACTACGGTGGTGGAGGTGGTAGTACTGTAAGTAGTATTCCTGCATGGGCGCAACCATACATGGAGAATGTAGGTAAAGCAGCTGAAACAGGTTATGCCTCAGGTGATCTTGGTAAGGTAGCTGGTGCTTCTACACTACAACAACAAGCGTTTGGTCAAGGTGCTGATTTATTAGGTGGAACTACATCAGGTACTTTATCTTCTTTACAATCACAAAATCAGAGGCTAAGCAATTTAGCTACAATGCCTTCTGCAGAAGTATTAGCCGCACAAAAAGCAGGTATTGTTCAGGATGCACAGAAACGTGTTGCTGGACTTACTACTGGTTTTGGTCAAACAGGAACATTAGGTTCTGCACGACAGGCTGTTATGCAAGGCGCTCAAAATGCAGAGACTACAGGTCAACTTGCCAAAGTAGATGCTGACTATGAATCCCAAATGTTTAAGAACCGCCTTGCAGCTGAACAAGCTATTCAATCAGGTGCTCAAACAGCTTCGGGTATTGCTAACCAAGGTGTATCAAGTATTGCTAATCTTGGTAATCAACAACGTGGTATTGATCAACAAGGTCTTGACGCAGGTTGGCAAGGTCTTCAACGTTATGCTTCTACTATTTATGGTAATCCTGCACGACAACAAGCGACTGGAGGCAAATAATGGCTGGAGAAGCTGGAACGCCTACACAAGGTAATGCAGGATCTAATGTATTTAGTGTACCAACACAAATGCAAAATCAACAGATGGGTACATTGCTTGGTGGTAATAATTCACAAACAAATAATGTTGCTAATTTAAATCAAGCTACTAACCAAACACCAAGCCAAGGTGGTTTTGGTGATCTTAGTGGTTTAAATTCTTTTGCTTCATTTAATCCGCAAGCAGGTGGTAAAGGTGGTGGTATGATGAAACCACAACAGACTGCTATGGGTACACCTATTATTTATGGTAATACTTATCTACCACAAAGTCAAACAGTAGCCAACACTCCAGCACCTGTAGCAGAAACATCATATGGTAATTATGAAGGTGGTGGTGGAGGTGGTTTTGCGGATGGTGCTATGTCTGTTCCCGGTTATGCTTATGGTACTGATTCAGTTGCAGGTTATGCACGAGGTACAATGGATGTTGATGATGACCCTTGGAGTTGGACTAACCAACAAGAAGTAGCACCATTGTCTGTTAATATTAAACCTTCTAATGAGCAAGCAATGGCTCGTATACCTGATAAAACAGAACAACAACTAGGTGGTTTAGCAATGAGCAAAGGTATTGATGCCGCTACTAATGGTATTAACACTGCATATAAAGCTTACGGTGCGCCATTAACTACTAATGCTGTTCGTACTATGGGTACTACTGCTAGTGGCGCTCCTGTTGCTTTGGCTCCTGTTGCACCTGCTAGTGGAAGTATGCTTACCTTGTCAGCTCCTGCCGTTACAACTGCAGGTTATGGTGTACCCGCTTCTTCAGCAATATTACCAACAGTAGTTGGTGCAGGTGAAGTTGCCGCCCCTTTGGGTAGTTCATTAGCAGGGCTAAGCACTGGAGTTGCAGCCGCTGAAGGTACTGCATTAGCTACTGGTGGAGCCGCTGCTACAGGAGCTACTGCTGGTATGGGTGCTCTTGCAGGTGTAGGCGGTGAAGCCGCATTAGCCGCTATGGGACCCGTAGGTATGGTCATTGGTGGAGCATTGTTAGCTAAAAAGCTAGGAATATTTTAAGGAAATACTATGGCACCTTTATCAGGTAAGCAACAGAGAGAATATCTCAAGTTCCAAAACAAAGAAGTTCGTGAAGCTTCTAAGATGGGACTTGATGAGATGCGTAAACAACAATTACATGAGATTAAACTTCAAGAAGCAGCTGCAAAAGCTAATCAAGGTTTAGGTCATAAAGAACAAGTTAACAATGTTAAACTTAAAGACATGGGTATTCCTCCTGCTAGGATGAACAAACAAAAGTTAGGTATCCCAACTCAAAACCCTTTAGCTGGTACTGGTATGTTCAAACAAGGTCAACGTAGCCTTGCTCAAGCTCCTATCTTTCAAGCACAAGGTACTGATACAGTTCCTGCTATGCTAACTCCCGGAGAAGCTGTTATTCCTAGAGCTGCTGCACAGAATCCTAAGAATAAAAAAGCTATTAAACGTATGGTGCAAGAGGGTCGTAAGGCTAACATGCGTGACGGTGCAGTAGATGTACGTAACTCTGATGCCCCTATGTATAATGCAGATGGTACTAGTAGTGTACCTTCATTAGCATATCGTCATCCAGACGAACCCGGATCATCATTCATGCATGGTACAATGAGTGTACCTGACTTTAGCCGTGGCTCATCTGCTCAAGCTAATTATGCTAATGGGTCTTATGGTGTAGTACCTCAACAAGTACAGTCTGCTGTAGGTTATTATGATGGTGATACTAATATTGAAAACGATCCTGTAAATCAAACTGAAAATGATAAGCGTTTACTTGCTTCAATGGCTAACATCCCTTATGCGTTACCCGCATTAGTTTCGCCAGTAGTAACAGCGCCTATCAAAGCGGCAACTGACGCTACTTCTTATTTAGCTAATGCTGTTGGTGTTCCACGTTTAGGTCGTGCTTTAGGTATATATGACAACGATGTTACTAGAGTTGAAATACCAAGTACAGAATCATACACCCCAGGATGGGATGCTTTCAAAAGTAATGTAAAACAACTTACACCAAAAGTAGATATTACAGGTACTAACAAGGAAACAGATAGATTACTAGCTCGTTATCCTGTAGGCGGTGCTTTAAATGTAAATCAACCATTACGAGGTAATATTACTTCGGTACAAAAACCATTAAGTTCTCTTGATGACTATGACACATATAACTTGTTTGTTAATGCAGAATCAGGTGGCTATGACAAAGCTAAAAACCCTTTGTCAACTGCTCGTGGTCTTGTTCAATTTACAGAAGGCACTTGGGAGGGAGATCCTAAGAAAAAAGGTACTGGTATTCGTAATCAAGTACCTGAGCTAGCTAATATTAAATTTGGTTCACCAGAATTTTATGATGAGAAAACTCAAAAGATTGCTTTTGATCATTTGAATAAACAAAATGAAGCTGTACTTATTAAAAATAAAGTTCCTGTAGATAACGTTAGTAGATATGTTATGTGGGGTCTTGGATCTTCAGATGGTTCTAAAATTCTTTCTAATCCAAAAGGTAATTTTAAAGAATCATTAACTAATTCTGAAGAAGTATTAAAAGCTAATCCTCAGTTTGCTAAATTTAAAACTAATCAAGATTATATTAACTGGGCTGAAGGTTACCTTAATAAAAAGGCTGGTGTTGGTGCTGGTGCTGGTCGAGGTCAAATTGATCCTCCTATTATTACTCAGGCTACTCAAACTAACGTTGCTCCTGATGCAGTACCACAACAATCTGTTGCTGTACCTGAAAAACAACTTGATATACCTCCTGTTGAAGGTACTGGTTTCTTTCAGAAACAAAGTCAAGATAAGTTTAATATGCTTGGTGTTGAATCAAAGAAAGAACTTGACAAAATTAGCGAAGAAGTTAAACGAGTAACACAAATGCAGGGAACACCTGAAGAAAAACAAGGATTCCTTGCTAAAGCTTTAGAAGGTATCTTTGGTCCTAAAGGTTTGTTTGGTGATAAAGAGCTTGTTCGATTTGGTTTGTTAGCCGCTGGTGGTATGCTTACAGGCGGTTCTGTTGGTGGGTCACTTAAGTTTGCTGGATTAAATACACTTCAATCAGCTGATAGACGTCAAGCTGAAGAAGCAGCTGCAATTAAACAACAGAAACAATTAGATGCTTATGATGCACGATTAGATAAACAATTAGCTCAAACTCGTGATTTAAATACTATTAACAAAGCAACTACTGCTGCAAATAACTTCCGTAAAGAACAACAATCATTGTACAATGGTCTTATTAAAAGTGCAGTAGAGACTGGTCAAATAACTCCTGAAGTTGCTGGACAACTTTCTCGAGCAAATTTTGCTGGTAATTTTTCTGATATTGAAGGTGTCTTAAACGATTACCAAAGGTTTGCTACACCTCAATATCAAGCTGGATTAAAACCAACGGATAAACCCGCAACGTTTATTCAAGAAGGCTATACTACTCCTCAAGAAATGTATAGAGATCCTAAAGATCCTAATTCATTAATTGCAGTTAGTAGAAATCCAGAAGGTAAGCCTGTTATTTCCAGAGTACCTGCTAAAGGCTATCGTGAAGTAACATCTACTGAAGATATTCCTTCAGCTAAAGAAAGACAATTTAAAGATACCTTATTGAGTAGTCGTTTGTTTAGTGTAGATGAAAAGAAAAATAAAGGTGTTTATTTTGATTTGTCTAAACAAGATGCTATTGGGCAATTAAAAACATGGCAGAATCAACAAAAGAAATTAGGTTTACCTGATGATTATACTCAGTTTTCAGAACAAATTAATCATGCTTTAGATATTTCAGCTAAGACTGGTGAACGTAAACCTCACGTTGGCAAAATGTTAGATATGCTTGTTATTAATAGCACAGCATTAACTAATAACGATATCATAATTGATACTACTACTAAAAAGATGATTGAGCCGGGTAAACTTGGTAAATTAACTGAAGATGTTAAATCATTTAATGAAAAGAAATTAGGTAAAGAAGCGGATACTAAGAAAATTTTATCTGCTTCAAATGCCTTTATTACTAAAGCTTCAGAAGGTTATAATGCTCCCGGAGATAAGCTATCTCAGCTTCAACTAGCTGAAAAAGTTGGTAGAGAAAACCCAATGTTCAATAAAATTAAAGAAGCACCAAACCCTTATTGGGGTTATGTGTATTATCAGATGGCTATTGACAAACCTAAAAAGGAATAAATATGGATCTAAGACCATTATCTGAAATTCCAGATGACAAACTTCTTATTACAAATGAGAAAGGACAAAATGTTTCTGTGACACCACATGATGCAGATACATACTATACGGATACTGGTCTTGGAAAACGTATTGTAGGTTTTGATGCTGCAGAGGTCCCCAAAATAACTGAGACAGGGGGATTCTCTGTAGGATCTTCTTTGGGTTTAGCCCAGAGTGCTGCTACTAAACAAGTGTTAAAAGACTACGGCTTCAATCGTGAAGTTGTTGTTGGTAAAGACGAATATAAACGTGATTTAGTTAAGCTAGTTAACCCACAAGGTGAAACAGCAGAAAACTTTCTGTTAAGAAATCGTATTGTACAACCAACAAAGTATACATCAGACAAAGATATGATTGATCGTTCATTTCAAATCTTTCAAGATGCTATGATTCAACATGATCAAAAGACTCCAGTTCAAAAAGCAAGAGAGTTAGTTGAATCTACTTTGTCTAGTGGTACTATGGTACCAAGAGTACAAGCTAATACTGTAGAAGAGTTTCAGGACTATACTAAAGCTACAAGCAATAAAGGTTTAGCTCAACAAGAGCAGATGATTAAAGATCTTGAAAAGAGAATACAATCACCTAAAATTAATGAATTACAAAAACAACAATATATTAATCAATTAAATACTCTTAAACAAAGTTACCAAACTAACCTTAATATACCTAAGAACATGTATGTAGATTCCCTAGAAGGATTCCGACAGAAAGGTGCTTATGGTACTATGGCTGAGTTTGGTAGGGCTTTAGATTTAGGTTGGATAGCTGTTGACGATAGTGCTGCAAACTTTTTACAATGGTCTGGTGACTTAGTTAAGTCTAAACCATTAATGGAGTACGGTAAAGATTGGGAGTTTGATAACAAGAGAGCTAGACGTCTGGTAGACATTTCTGCTGGTGATAGAGATATTACTGGTGGTACTGTTACTTCTCTTGATGATGTTGAAAAAGATTTTAGTAAAGTATTCAAGTTCCTTGGTACTTCTGTATTACAGTATGGACCTCAAATGGCTGTGATGATTGGTGGATCTATTGCTGGTGGTTTAGCAGGAGGTCCAGCAGGAGCATTTATTGTTCCTATGGCTATGGGTATTGCCGATGTATATGGTGAAATGCCTGATAACGAAAAGAATCCTGAAATGGCGGCTGCTATTGGTAGTGCTGTTGGTCTTGTTGATCGCTTTGGTTTTGCTAAAGGTGCTATTAAAGGTTCAGATCTGTTAACTAAAAAAGGTTTAGCTGAAGTATCTTCCAAGATAGCGGCATCTAAAGGTATTTCTGTTCCTGAAGCAACAAATCTTTTACATAAAGAAATGATTAGTCTTACTACAGATTATGCGTTAATTGCAAGGACTGTTGCAGCAGATCAATTAGCTAGTAAACAAAACTTGTTAGACTTGATGCTACAAATAAATAAATCTGCAGGTAAAGAAGCATTAACAGAAGCAATTCAAGAATCAATTCAATATGCAGGTATTAGAGGTACATCAACATTAGACTTTGATTGGTCAGAGTTATATAAGCGTACTAAAGAAGCAGCTATTGTTGGTGGTATATTAGGTGGTACATTCAGTGCTCCCGGAGCAATGATGGATAGGTCTAACTTTAATCAGCAACTTAATATGTTGGCTGGTATTGAGACAAGACCTTTAACTAATAATACTGCTATGGAGCAGGAAGAGATTGCTCGTAATGGAACAAAGCTTGATGATGTTCAACTTGCAAACAAGTTAAGAAATTATAGTAAGTCAGGTGGTAAACCTGTTAACACGTTAGCAGACTTAATTACTCCCGGAACTACTCCTAATACATTGTGGCAAGACTTCACTAGCTTATTAACTAATGGAGGTTTGTTTAGCCAAACAAGAGATAATAATTTAGCACAATACGCTCAATACGAAGGTGGCAGAGAGATTGCTGGATTGTTTGATGCTAATAGTGTTCGTGGTGTGTACTCAGGTATGTCACCATTTAAGCGTATACATTCTATTGCTAACAGTGTTATGTCTTTGTTTCCTAATAGTGCAGAGAAAAGAAAATTATTTAACACAGATAACAACAAAGACATTGGTGAAATACTTTTAGAGTCTTACAACAACGGTTTTCAACACCAAGGTGCTTTAGATTATAGAGCAAGACTAGATACAATGGGTCAAGCTTTAGCAGACACTATTGATGGTCTTGGTAACAATACTGGTTGGTCTTCTACTGAGATTAGACAACCTGATTTCTTTTTAAAGAATCAAATTGTAGATCCTAACTTAGTTAGAGCTAATGCTGATGAATTTATTAAAGCTATTGAACAAAATTATGTGTCTAAAGGTTTTCCTGGAGGCAAAGTTAATAGAACTTTTTTAGAAGATTTAGCTACTCGTATATCTGAAAACATGACTTATCGTGAAATGAAAGATTTAAAAGATCTTGGTATGCTCGATAGCCCTGTGCTAAATAAATTTAGATCTAAAGATGTAGAGCATAATGCCACTCGATTAGTTGAAATGGTTTCTAGATCAGCAGTTAAAAACACTATCTTTGGTGCTAATGGCGAAGTTGTAGCTAAAGGTATTGCTAAGATGCTTGATGCTAAACAAATTACAGAGCAAGAAGCTAGTCAACTGGCAATGAACGTTGATCAAATGATTAAATCTTTTGATGGTAATTTAAATCAACCAACAAACCCAATGATTAAGGGTGCAACAGATAATCTTACATTCACTACAATGATGGTGTATATGGATACTTCTTTGTTTGCTAACTTAGCTGAGATTGTTTACGGTGCTTTAGGACTATCACCTAAACAAATGGTTAAATACTTTGGTTTAGTAGGTAAAGAATTTGCTTCAGATATTGTAGCTAAGTTTGCTCAAGCTGGTAACAAGATGACTGGTGGTAAAATACCTTCATTAGAAGAACGTGAAATGTCTAAAAACGTTTCTATGCTTCAGCATACAGGCCACTTTGGTAAGATGAATGACATTGCATTTAACGTTGGTGCTAATATTAATACACAAGCTAAACGTAATTTAAGTAAGATTATGTTTAAGTTTAACCTTGTTGAGTCAGCAACTAATGCAGCTCGTGCTGCTCGTGGTGCTATTGCTTCAGATGAGATTAATCATTTGACTAGTATTATTGCAGAGTCACCTAACAATAATGATTTAACTCGTTGGGCTAGAGATCGGTTAAGTTATTATCGTATGGATCCTGATAAGATGGTAGACCTCTATAATCAATTAGGTCAAGTATCAGTAGAAACACTTAATAACTTATCTGAAGGCGACCCATTATACTTAGACTTAGCTAACCAATTAACTAATGGTATAACAAACTTTATTGACGAATTCTCTGCAAGACCTGAGCCAGGAAGTTCTGCCAAGTTATTTGATGATCGCAGGTTTGATTTGTTTACTCAATTTAAAAAGTTTACTTGGCATTTTACTGCAAACATTATTCCTCAAATGTGGAATATGTATATTAAACGTGGTGATGTTAAGTATTCTTATAGTACATTCTCATTGTTAATGTTATCATTTGCAATGGCTTATGCTGGTATGTACATGAAGTCAATGCTTCGTGGAGAAGAAATAGAAGATGATGAAGTAAAGTTTAATAAAAGATTAAAGCAAGCCTTTGATTATTCTGTTGGTGGTGCTTATACTGATGTGTTAAACACAGTAACAGAAGCTACTGCTGAAAGACCGGACGGGTCTCTTAAAAATAGTCCATTCAAAACCGCTGTATCACAATCACCTTCAATAAACTTATTGTTTAATACAGGAAAAGATGTGTACAAGGTTGCTACCGAGGAGGAAGATGCTAAGGCAAAAACCAACTTGATCCGTAGAATACCCGTGTTTGGAGAAATTCCAGCTATACGGGACCTGTATGTAAAGGAAAAATAAATGTCTTTAGTAAATGTTAGACCTAAAACTGGTCCATTAAGTGGTAATGTAGCAGAACCTGCATTGATCCCTGAGAGTGTACAACGACAAATTGAAGTAAACCCAATACCAAGTAGTATGAATTTGGTTCAACCTGAAGGCACTCAAGTACAATATCAGTCTGATATGTATCAGGTACCTAGGTATTCTGTAGAGGAAGTACCTACAGGTAGTGACTTTGGTGACCCTACTACTTCTAGGACTGTACCTATTGACTATGCTTCTCAAGTTCCTATTGATATTGAAGAACAAGGTATGCGTTTGGCTGAGCCAACACAACTACCTAACTTCAATACACCAGATGAATCTTACGAAACAATTAATAGAGCAATTCAAGATTTAGGACCAGTATATTCTCAATTTAAAGTTGAAGCTGAAAAACGTAAGAATTGGAGTGGTGACGATGGTAATGAGTCTATTGCCTTATCTAAACATTCTAACGATTTTGCTGGAAAATTATTTAATGCTGAAGGTATTTTTGCTAATGAAAAATTAAGTAACCTTTATCAAAATGATTTAGGAATTACTGAAGAAAACTCTGCATCTTTAGGTGGTGGGCTTATGTTAGCCGCTACAGGTGCATTGTCTAATGTGAAGGCAAGAAAGTATAAAGACTTTATTGAGAACAAAAAGACTGGTAGTATAGAACCTACTTACGAAGACATTATTGAAAACCCTTTTAATCTTTCTAAGGGTATGCCCGAAGAAGAACGTAAAAAGATTTATGCAGAAGCAAATGAAGCTGTTAGAGCTGAACCTAATAGTCAACCTGTCTTGCAATCATTTGTAACTGATTTACAAGATCGTATTGGTAAAAACTTTGCTCGACCAGATACTCCGGGTGGATCAGCTGCACCTAGAAAAATTAGTAGAGAAATTGCAGCAGCTGAAGCATATAGCTTATATGATAAGGGCTATATTGATATGGGCAAAGATAAGAATGGAGTTTATTATCCATTGCTAACTTCCAAAGGTGAAGACATGCTTTCGGATACAAGGCATGCTGCTGCTATATATGATGTTGAATTACGTCATATGAATGTTAATGAACCTCTAATGCGTTCTCAATCAACTCCACCAGCTAATTTTAGGTTTGCAGGTAAGCAACAAATGTTTGCTCCTAACTTAAAGTTTAAATCTAATCTAGGTATGGATGTTATTGATGCGGCTATTGCTATTCAAGCTGCAGTTGGCTTAAGGGTTAACCCTACTAACCTTAGTTTATTAGAGCAAATGGCTAGCAGTGCTTATTCTGTTGGAAAGAATTTAGAACCTATGCTATCTACAGCAGTATTTAGTTCTTCAGGTAGTTTAGTTAACGCTGGAAACAATATTAGTGGTGGTAACTCTGGTTTTGTTAGCCAAACTTTTAATGTACCCTTTGCTTATTCAGATAGCCCTTATGCTAAATCAATAGCAGATCTTTCATTGGGTAAGGTATCTGAAAAAGTTAAAGAACTTGTTGCATCAGGTATGCCTCAAGCTAAGATAGCAGAGACAGTTGGCGATATTAATACTCGTAAATTACAACAAGTTAATAAACATTTAAGTGATTATTTAAATGCTAATTTACCTAAAGGTATTAGGTTTAATATGATGCAACGTTCTGTTAGTACTAATCGAATGTTTCCGTTAGCTACAGATATGAACGTTACTAACCATAGCGGAACCATTAGACCCGGTGTTGATTTTGGTCTTAAGCTTACAGCTAATATTCGTGGTTCATTAGCTGATACTGTTAGCCGAGCAAAAGCTATTGCAAGTAAAGTGTTTGACACTAAAAATAAATCTGGTGTTGCTGTTGGTGAATCTATCCATCGTGCTTTATGGGCATTACCTAAAGAAGATCGAGTGTTGTTAGATGCTATATATCAGATTGGTAAATTTGCACAAGACTTTGGATTAATTAGTTTCAGAAACTTTAGACCAACACCTAAAGATTATGTTGAAGCAGTAACCCCTGATGTGCTTAAACGTATGGGTGCCTTTGGTACTAAATTTAAATCATGGTCTGAAGGTAACTTACCTAAAACTGCTCAACAAGCTGATCTACCACCATCTTTTGACAATGATTTAGCATCATTCTTTGAAAAGAAAGAATGGGGACCTCGTGTTCGTAATGCTATTATGGCTTCTGATATTGTTGCTGCTGCTGAAAGAGGTGGAGGTGTTGTTACTTTAGATGCACCTATTGAAACAGATGCTTCCCAGTCTAATGCCTTTATTATCTCAATGCTTATTGGTGATTTAAAAGTTGCTAATATTCTTGGAGGTTATTTTGGTGGTGATCTAAATTATGCTGATGTAAGAAAAGAATATAAAGACTTACGTAACTTGGTATCATCAACTGTTAATGAAGATATTGACAACACCCTTAGAGGTGTAGACGAAGCAACCAAAAGAGAAGCTTTTAAAAGCCTTATGGATGAAGCTAAGGTAATGTACGGTAGTGATTTTGATAAGATCTATGCTCGAGGTATTGTTGTTGCTGGTCTTTATGGTAAACACCCTGAGTATATGTTTACTGAAGTTGAAACTATGCTTAGTAAATTAGCAGGTCTTAGCGATAAGTTAGAAAGCATTGAAGGAATGTACGCTAGCCGTAAAGAATTCCTTGAAGATCTATGTTCTATATTTAGCACATCAATGAAAAACCACTTAAAGAATTTGCAAGGTTGGCAACAAGTTGCTTCATCTGTTGCAAGTCTTAAAGCGGCATTTAATGGTTCTTCTATAATTGAATCTTTTGGTGGAACAAAAATTGATTTAGGTTCGAGCTATGCTACACTAGTGGAAGATGAATCTAATACTATTAAAAACGTATTAGGTTTACCTGATGAAGTAAGAAACTTATCTGGTAGGGCATACAATATTGCAGCTCCAGGAAGTGTAGGCAAGTCTCTTGCAGATCTTCGTGAGATGAAAGATCGTCTTAAAGAACTTAACGTTAATATTGAAGACTTTGAAGAGCAGTTATTTATGTCAGCGTTTGCTGGCGATAAAGCTCGAAAAGCTTTGCCTGTTATTTTAATTCAATCAGGTGATGCATTTCAAATGGCTTCTGCTATTGTGTATGCTAATCAAGGCAATCCAGATAGTGAACCTTTAAATGTTTATAGTATTCATGATGCTACAGGTACAGCTCCCGGATCTACATTGTTAATGTATAACGCTTACAATAATATTTCTCCATATATTATGGCTAAGAATAGTAAAAACATCCTACAAGACCTTGAGCAATCAATGCTTAATGACTTTAATGAAGCAACAGCAGAAGTTAAAAAGTCTGGTAAAGCAAATATAGGTACATTAGGTAAGTACAAAGCTATGGGTGGATACTTCGATCGATTATATAATTCTTTGTTTATGATATCTAGAGATGAGCTTAGAGGTCGTGCGGATTTAAATCCAGAATACACTAAGATATCTCAAGAATATAATAGAGCAGTTATTGATTTAGCAATTTCATTTGGATGGTTAACTCCAACTAATAGGAATGAGAAAAAGAAACCTAATAATATTATTACACCTGAACAATTTGCTATGTTATCCCGTTTAGCTATAATACATTCTGGATGGAATGAAAATAATAAAGATACATTTCCTTCCTTAGATAAATTAGTTGAACAACATAACAAAGAAGTTTCTATATTTAATAAGGCTAATAAGAATAAAGCTAATGTTAAACCCAAAAGGTATTTCAAAATGGATTCAAGAAACCGTTATAAGTTTGATAAGTTTATTGCTAACAATGAAACATTTGTTAAAGAAATGGCTTCTAATCAAAACCAAATTGTGAACGCTAAGTAAACAAATAAAAAACCCCTACTAGGATTATTCCTAATAGGGGTTATTTTTTTTTTTAATTTGGGGCTTGACTCTTAGCGTCTTGGTAGTGCTTATCAGCAATACTACGGGCTTGTCCGTCAGAGTAACCTCCTGTAAGAAGGTCAGTTACGTTTTCATTTTTAACTGCAAGCCTAATAGCTTCATTAATCTGTGGTGTGTATGCCAAGGAAGTGTCAATGCCATATCGATGACATAATTCCATATCATCGGTGTCACCGCCTAATTGAGCATCATAGTTATAACTTGTTTTCATTTAAAACTCTTTCCAATAGTTGCTTTAACTTTCCAATTAAGCTTAGACAGATCTTTAATATAGTCGCCAATTAAGGTAGCCAAGCCACCATAACTACTCATATCTGCTTCGTCATACAAAGACTGAGCGCAGTCAATAAGTTGATCAAAGTCTTTGTTCATCCATGTAAACATTTCTTTACTTGGCTTCTTTGGGCTATCGCATTCAACAATATTACTTATGCTAAGGATTTCTTTAAGAGAACATGGTACAGGCTTATCCATTTGACGGATCTGTTCACCAAGCATATCATGTTGTGTCCAAAGAAAATCATAAATTCCTCTAACAAACCATGATCTTGTGCAAACATAGGACCATCAACATTAAAGTGATATCCATGAGACTTGTAATATGTTACAAAGTTATCACAAAATAATTTCTCAAGTTCAGTACATAATTTATTAGTATTACTATTACTCTTGGCTGTTGCTAGTGGTGGTGTCATTGTTGCCATCTTGTTTTTCCTTATTCTTTTCCTGACCTTCAGGAGGTTTCTTGCCAAAGATCAGGTCATAATTACTTTGGAACTTGTTTTCATCGGTAGGTCTACGACCACTACCCTTACCCATAATAGCCTTTACTAATATTAAACTCGTAGGATCTGACGTTATCACCTAGGATATACTTACCCCATACCTCAGGAAGTTTTAGTCCCTGTAGTTCAATGTCATACCAATAGGCTCTGTCATCATGTAGTGTTTCTTCAGGAGATTTATAGTAGTCAGGGCATAAATCTTCTATATCATGTTCATTAATCATCTTCATCCTCTTTTAGCATAGATAATATACTTTTATCTTTATTCTTTTCTTTTAATTCAAAATAATAAGCAGTATTATTATTAATAAAATCTTTAAATAAATTTAATTCTTTGATTAATAAATCTAATTTATCAGACTTTTCTTTTAAAGATTTCTTATCGTATATGTGCATATCAAGCTCTACCTTACGATAGCAGTCTAGTATACATATAGTACCGTCAATAGAATATGAGGTAATATCTGCTCTTACTTCTAATAATGCAGTACCCTTACTTTTATTAAGGAATTTCCTTGAATAATATTTAGGGTGTTTTTGTTTAGCCATATGTGTCCTTGATTATTGGTTGCGGAGAAAGGAGTCGCACCTCTGACCTCTGGATTATGAGTCCAGCGCTCTTCTACTGAGCTACCCCGCTTTTCTATTAGGTACCTGCTAAGAAAGGTTTAACCTTAGTAGGTTTAAACCCTACAGAAGTCCTTAGTACTTGATCATTGTCATCAACCATAATCATAGTAGGTACTGTACGGATACCATAGTAAGCTACTGAATCTTTATTATCTTCAATAGGCATACTTACAAGCTCAATCTCAGGATATTCCAATAAAGCTTCTGCTAGGAATACATCTAGTTGCTTACATGGTTGACACCATGCTGCAGAGAATTTAAGTAGTTTCAAATCTCGCAT
>Ga0114978_10002076_pt1 | contig 16635 bp, 15 predicted proteins | sample S_140212_EF_Meta_FD_87027 | JGI IMG/M metagenome (GOLD analysis project Ga0114978, IMG submission 87027) | Freshwater microbial communities from Lake Simoncouche, Canada to study carbon cycling - S_140212_EF_MetaG | ecosystem: Environmental > Aquatic > Freshwater > Lake | place: Lake... | reverse complement strand
AGCAGACTGTCATGGGTGCCGGTATCGAGCCAGGCATAACCGCGGCCCATGATTTCTACCTGGAGTTGCTGCTGGCGCAGGTATTGGGCGTTGACATCAGTGATTTCCAACTCTCCGCGCGTGCTTGGTTTGATTGCAGCGGCAATCTCGCAGACCTGTTCGTCGTAGAAGTACAAACCGGTCACGGCGTAATTGCTTTTTGGCGTTTTGGGCTTTTCTTCAATCGACAAGGCTCTCTGCTTCGCGTCAAATTCGACCACGCCGTAGCGATCCGGATCGGTGACATGGTAGGCAAAAACGGTTGCTCCGCTGGTCGAATTGCCGGCATTGCCAAGCAGCCCCTGGAAATCATGTCCGTAAAAGATGTTGTCCCCTAGCACCAAGGCGCTTGACCCACCATCTATGAAGCCCTTGCCAAGGATGAAGGCTTGTGCCAGTCCATCCGGACTGGGCTGTACGCAGTAGCTGATGTCCAGGCCCCAGCGTTTTCCGTCACCCAGCAGCGCTTCAAAGCGCGGAATATCGTGAGGCGTACTGATCAGCAGAATTTCGCGAATACCCGAAAGCATCAAGGTGCTCAATGGGTAATAGACCATCGGCTTGTCATAGACCGGCAGCAGTTGCTTGCTGATGGCCAAGGTGGCTGGATGCAAGCGGCTGCCGGAGCCGCCTGCCAGGATGATGCCTTTGCGATTATTTTGCACTTCAGAATCCTTCAAAGAATTTCGGTCAACATGCGTTCTACCCCATGGCGCCAATGCGGCAGGCAAAGGCCGAAGTTCTTCTGCAACTTCGCGCTGGAAAGGCGCGAGTTCAGTGGGCGTTGCGCTGGCGTTGGATATTCACTGGTCGCAATCGGCAAGAGCTGTTCAGGTCGAACCCGGATCGGCAGGCCCTGCCTGCGTGCATGCTCAATCACGAATGCTGCATAGTCGAACCAACTGGTTTCACCTGAGGCCGTCGCGTGATAGACGCCGCCCAGCGCCGGATCGTCGAGAGTTGCCACCAGCATATGGGCGCTCAGGTCCGCCAGCAGTTCGGCGCCGGTCGGCGCTCCGATCTGGTCTGAGATGACCTTCAATTGCTCGCGCTCTGCAGCCAAGCGCAGCATGGTCTTGGTAAAATTGCCGCCTCGTGCCGCATAGACCCAACTGGTGCGCAATATCAGGTGCAGGCAGCCGCTGGACTGGATCGCATCTTCGCCGGCCAGCTTGGTTTTGCCATAAACGCTCAAGGGCGCGGTTGCCGCATCTTCTCCGCGGGCCTGATGGCCACTGCCATCGAACACATAGTCGGTGCTGTAGTGCAACAGCATGGCACCCAAGGTCAGGGCTTCGCGAGCCAGCATGGCCGGTCCATGGCAATTGATCTGCATCGCCAATTCAGCTTCGTTCTCGGCTTTGTCGACGGCGGTGTAAGCCGCCGCATTAACGATGACCTGCGGCGCGATGCTGCGCACATTGGCCTGCAAGGAATCGCTGTCAGTGAGATCACCACCGTCTTCGCGGCCCAATGCAATTAACTCGCCAAGAGGTGCCAAAGCCCGCTGTAATTCCCAGCCTACTTGGCCGTACTTGCCGAGCAGGAGGATCTTCATGCGCTGGCTGGTTCGCTGTATTGCTGCTCAACCCATTCACGGTAGGCACCGCTTTGCACCCTGGCCACCCATTCGGGATGTGCCAGATACCATTGCACCGTCTTGCGGATGCCCGATGCAAACGTCTCAGCCGGCCGCCAACCGAGCTCGCGCTCGATCTTGCGTGCGTCGATCGCATAGCGCCTGTCGTGGCCGGGTCGGTCTTTCACATAGGTAATCAGGCGCTTGTAGGATCCGCCGATGTCTGGCCTTAGCTCGTCGAGCAAGTCGCAGACCTTGTGCACGATGTCCAGGTTGGTCATCTCGTTCCAGCCGCCGAGGTTGTAGGTTTCGCCCAGTCGACCGCCTGCCAACACGGCGCGGATCGCCGACGCATGGTCAGTGACATAAAGCCAGTCACGCACGTTCTTACCGTCGCCATAGATCGGCAAGGCTTTGCCGGCCAGCGCATTGACGATCATCAGTGGGATCAATTTCTCGGGGAAATGGAAAGGCCCGTAATTGTTGCTGCAGTTGGTTGTCAGCACCGGCAGACCATAGGTGTGGTGCCAGGCCCGCACCAGATGATCGCTGGCAGCTTTGCTGGCCGAATAGGGGCTGTTCGGTTCGTAGGTCTTGGTTTCGGCAAACGGCGGGTCGTCTGACGTCAGTGATCCATAGACTTCGTCGGTGGAGACATGGTGAAAGCGAAATACCAACTTTTCTGCTTCACCCAACGAACCCCAGTAAGCGCGGGCAGCCTCCAGCAGGCTATAGGTCCCTTCAATATTGGTTCGCATGAATGCGCCGGGGCCGCTGATCGAGCGGTCGACATGGCTTTCGGCTGCGAAATGAAGCAAGGCGCGCGGGCGGTGGGTTGCGAGCAGCCGGTCGACCAGCGCTCGGTCGCAGATGTCGCCCTTGACGAACTGGTGCCTGGCATCGCCGTCGAGTGCAGCCAGGTTTTCGAGATTGCCTGCATAGGTGAGCGCGTCGAGCGTGACAACCGGTTCATCGGACTGAGCCAGCCAGTCGAGGACGAAATTGCTGCCGATGAAGCCGGCCCCGCCGGTGACAAGAATGGTCATGGATTACTGCGTCCGTAATTGTCTTCAAAGCGGACGATGTCGTCCTCGCCCAAGTAAGCGCCTGACTGTACTTCGATGATTTCCAGTGGCACCCGGCCAGGGTTAGCCAGCCGATGGGTCTGCCCCAGCGGGATGTAGGTGCTCTGGTTCTCGCTCAGCAGGATCACCTTGTCACCATTGGTCACCTCGGCCGTGCCAGAAACGACGATCCAATGTTCAGCGCGATGGTGGTGCATTTGCAGACTCAAGGTCGCACCTGGCTTGACCATGATGCGTTTGACCTGAAAGCGTTCGCCCGAGTCAATGCTGTCGTACCAGCCCCAGGGACGATGGACCTTGCGATGCACGGTATGTTCGTCGCGCTTTTCGGCATCAAGGCGAGCCACGATCTGTTTGACTTCCTGGCTGCGTGAGCGATCGCTGACCAGCACGGCATCTGCCGTTTCCACCACCACCACGTCGCGCAAACCGACCACGCTGACCAAGCGGCTGGTGGCGTGGACCAGCGTGTTTTTGCTATCACTGAAGATCGCATCGCCAGTAGCCGCGTTGCCATCGGCATCTTTTTGGGCTACTTGCCAGACAGCATCCCAGGCGCCGAGATCGTTCCAGCCGGCATCAAGCTCAAGCATGCGCAGCGGAAAGTCGCTACCAGGGCAATGTTCCATCACCGCATAGTCCACCGATTCGGACGGCACGGCAGCGAATGCGGCCTTGTCCGGACGGATGAACTTGGCATCAACTTTCCGTTCATCCCAGGCCGCGCTGGTGGCTGAGGCAATATCGGGGCGGAAGGTTTGCAGCGCTTTCATCCAGACGCTGGCGCGCAGCACGAAGATGCCGCTGTTCCAGAAATAGTTGCCCTCGGCAAGGTAGCGCTGCGCCGTCGTGGCATCAGGTTTTTCGACGAATTGCATCACCGCCATGCCGGCCGGATCGGCTTGGGCTCGGATATAACCGAAACCGGTTTCGGCACGATCGGGCGTGATACCCAGGATCACGATCGCGCCCGATGCCGCTTGGCGAATCGCATCTTGCAATGACTTGGTAAAGGCCGCCGGGTGAGTGACCGTCTGATCGGCCGGCGTCACGACCAACACGGGATCGTGACCATTTTCAAGAGCATGCAGCGCCGCCAGGGTCAGCGCCGGGGCTGTATTCCGACCTATGGGTTCGAGCAGCAGACCGCTTGGCTCCAAGCCGGTTTCACGCAGTTGGTCGAGAACCAGAAATCGATGCTCTTCGTTGCCGACGATCGCCGGGCCATGCAAAACGATGTCGCTGTCCGCCAGCGCCGCCAACCTGCTTGCAGCTTGCTGGAACAAGCTGGTATTGCCGGACAAGACCAGGAATTGTTTAGGATAGCCAGCGCGTGACAGCGGCCACAGACGCGTGCCGCTTCCGCCAGCCATGATGACGGGTTGAACCTGGATGCTAGTCATGGGCATTTGGATAATTAGTTTGAAAATTCGGCAGCTGGATTGCTGATGCCAAAGCCGTTCGGATTCATCTGCTGCCAGCGCCAGCTGTCCTCGCACATGCGGCGCAAGTCAAGCCTGGCCTGCCACCCGAGACGCGCTTTGGCCAAGGAGGGGTCAGCATAGCAGGACGCAATATCGCCAAATCGGCGTGGCACGATGGTGTAGGGAATAGGCCGGCCGCTGGCCGCCTCGTAGGCTTTGATCAAATCGAGAACGCTGTAGCCCAGGCCGGTGCCAAGGTTGACCGTGATCGACCCTTCGCCCGCAAACAGAAACCGTACGGCCGCCACATGACCGTCGGCAAGGTCCAGGACATGAATGTAATCTCGCACGCCGGTGCCGTCAGCGGTGTCGTAGTCATTGCCGAAAACCTGTAAGCGATCGTGCCGTCCGACTGCGACCTGAGCGATATACGGCATCAAATTGTTCGGAATACCTTGCGGATCTTCACCAATCAAACCGCTTTCATGGGCGCCGACCGGGTTGAAATAACGCAAAGCAGCAGTTTGCCAGCCGCTTTCGGCGGCGCCGAGGTCGCGCAAGATTGTCTCGCTCATCAGCTTGGTCGTACCGTAAGGGTTGACTGCTGAAAGTGGTGCGTCCTCGCGAAGGGGCAAGGTCTCTGGAACCCCATAGACGGTGGCACTTGAGCTGAAGACGAGGCGCTTGCAGTCATGCCGCAGCATCGCGCTACAGGTGTTGATCAAGCCACCCAGGTTGTTGCGGTAATAGTCGAGCGGCTTGGCGGTCGATTCACCGACCGCTTTGTAAGCCGCAAAGTGGACTACTGCCTGGGGCCGGTAGCGATCGAAGATCCGGTTCATGGCGAGTTCGTTACAGACATCGGCGCGCTCGAACACCGGTATGCTGCCGCTCAGCCGAGCCATACGGTTCAGGACCTCCGGGCTGCTGTTGGAGAAATCATCGACACCGACGACGGAATAGCCAGCTTCCTGCAAGGCCAGCCAGGTGTGAGAGGCGATGTAGCCGGTCGCACCGGTGAGTAGAACTGTCTCGGACATGGTTTGTGTTCAGTAGAAAAGGCCTTGCGCATAGCAGCCATAGCTGCCGGCGCTAAAGCCGTATTGTGGCGTGCTGTTGCTGCGCGAACTGTGCTTGCCCTGGCAGCCGAAGGTCAGGCCCCGCGAATAGGCCCAGCGAGCGCCTAAATTGACGCTGGTTATATTGTCAAAATTTGAACTATTAATGTTTGGATAAGTGTAATCGCCACGGCTGATAGTTGCCCCGGCATTGAGCATGACCTTGCCGGTCAGGTCGTAGTTGGCAGTGGTTTGCAGGGCCGAAACGATGCGATTCTGGTTCAGGCCTGCCACCAGTGTTTCCTGCCCGGTGTCATGCGACAGTTGGGTCGAAAGATTGAATTTTGCGCTGGGCTGCCAGGTCCAATTGATTACTCCGGTGATTCCCGAAAAGTTGCGCTCGTAAGACAGGCTGTGGCTTGATTTTCCGCGACTGAGCCTTGCGGCGACTTTGCTGGCGCCGCTGGCCGCAAACTCTGCTGTCAGGTCGATGTCGTCGCGCTGGAATTTGTCTTCTGCGCTCCCGACCAGAATCCCGGCAAAGAGCAAGGGGTAGTTCGGAAAGACTCCTGCAATGTGACGCGCTGCCAGGCCCAAAGCCACAGTAGCGCTGGGCTTGTAGCTCAGCCCCAGCGATGCTGAATCTTGCCTAGACTCGAACTGAGCGTATTCAGCCGCCGAAAAGTTGCGTTCGCGTCGCATCAGATTGGCCTCGAGCGAATAGCGGGTCACCAGCCCAAGTCGAAACAGTCCATGGTATTGCCGATTTCGCTCGATATTTCGCTTGAAGATCGGAATAAGGTTGCTGCCAACGTTGTAGTCTGCCAATGCGTTGCTGGCATTCACGTCAACAACGCCAGATAAGCGTTCCAACGTCGCCCATTCCAGGCCTGCCTTGAGCGAATAGCCCTGATTGTTCAAGGCGGTGTTGCTGCGATAGCGGTTGCTTTGCAATGAAGTATCGACGAAAAGTCTCTGGCGTCCGAGCTTCTCATCCAGTCCCGCCAACAGGCTGGTGGTTGCCAATCTGTCACTGTTAGGCCCAGTAGCCTGGCGAAAAACGTTGGAGATCTGGTTATATGCCAGCAAGCCGCCAAAATAATATGGATTCGACTCCGCCAATGCGGGCATTGCAGTCATGAGAGCAAAACAGCTTGCGAACGAGGTTCTCCGAAATGAGTGGACCATGTCAATTTCCGTTGTTGTAAGGTTTTTCGGCTGCGCGTCTGTCGACGTCGATTGGCAGAGGCGAGGTCTCAAAAGGCGTGGCGATCGAAAATTACCAGACCTGCTGTGCGAACGATGATTTGCAGGTCCAGGGCCAACGACCAGTTGCGCAAATATTCGAGGTCATATTCGACTCGCGCTTTCATCTTTTCGATGGTGTCGGTCTCTCCGCGCATGCCATTCACCTGAGCCCAGCCAGTGATGCCGGGCTTCACTTTGTGCCTGACCATATAGGCCTTGATCAGTTGGCGGTACTCCTCGTTGTGGGCGACCGCATGCGGGCGCGGTCCGACGATGCTCATTCGCCCTTGCAACACATTGATGAACTGGGGCAGTTCATCCAGTGAACTGCGCCGGATGAAGGCACCGAACCGGGTCACCCGCGGATCTTGCTTGGTCGCTTGTTTGATGTCCTTGCCATCTTCCTCGGCACGCATCGAGCGAAACTTGTAGACAATGATTTCTTCGCCGTCTAGGCCGTTGCGGCGTTGTCTGAAAATAATGGCCCCTGGACTGCTGACTTTTACGCCGATAGCAACGGCCAACATCACGGGGGAGATCAACAAAAGGATCAGGCTGGACAGGACAACGTCGCTGACCCGCTTGGCCAACCCATTGGTGCCAGTGAAAGGCGTTTCGCAGATTCCCACCACGGGCACACCGTTGATATCCTGCAAGCGACCCTGGATGATGCTGATACCAAAAACATCGGGTACGAAGTACAGCGACGCCGTCGTTCCCTGGATCTGCTCAAGCAGTTCAACGATGCGAGGTTGCGAGCCAAGCGGCAAGGTGATGTAGATCTCTTGCACGGTGTGAGCTCGCACGAAGTCACTCAAACAGGTCAAGTCTCCCAGAAGCTTCCTGTTCGCCGCAGGGTCTTGACGGTCATCAATACGGTCGTCGAAAAATCCCAGGAAATCTATTCCTTTGGCATTACCTTCATGCAACGCGCGTTCGACTTTGGCTCCCAGGATGCCGGCACCTACGATGACGGCAGTTCTCCGGGCCTTGGCGGCATAGGAGTTGCGGATACGCCGGCCGGTTTCAATCGCAATTGAATGGCATAAGGGCGTGAAACCGGCCCACCAAAGCAGTACCTTGGTCTCAAAATAGCGCAGGCTATTGGTCGCGTAAGCGCATAGCGCCAGAATCAGCAGCAGAATCGCCCAGGACCCCAGCATGTCCAATCCTGCGCTGATTGGATGTTCGCCAAAACGACTGCGGCCCGGAAATGTCAAGGCGAAGACAAGCAGACACAGCGTCAATGTCGAACGCAGCACCGGCTCGCCGGAATATGAATTCACCGCCAGGAAACACAGCACGATGATGCTCGGTTCCAGGAAAGCGGCGATCAATGATTCGATCGATTGCGGTGCGCTGCAAAACCTTCGTTTGTAGTCTCTGTCCTGGAGCATTGAGGCCTTGTTTCCTGCATATCCGATTGCGCTTGAATTTCCGCGCTCACCTCGGGGACGGGAACACCGTAGTTTTCTTGCGGCTGGAATTCTTCAAAATAAGATTCGACCAGTTCGTCTTGACTGCCTCTGATTTCAGCGCTCATGGTCGTTGTTGACAACACCAAAAGCACTGACTTGAGCACCCTGAATCAGGGTTGACCATGCATCTCCCGGGTGGCAGGGAGGCCATTGCCTACAATCTGCCCATGCTTGACGATTGCTTGGCCCTAATTGCCCCCGCCGCACAGGATCGGATGATCCTGTTGCTGAACCACATCGTTGGGCGTGAGGCTCAGGCGACGGCGCGACTGTTGCCTTACGCCGGGTGCAACCTGGTTTTGCATCTGCAGTCATGGCCGGTGCAACTCCCGGCGGTTCCCGACCTGCTGCTGGCGGTCACGCCCGCGGGTTTGTTTGAACTTGCTGAACTTGGCGGCGACACGAAGGAAATGTTGAGAATCGAACTCGACGCATCCAATCCGGCCTTGCAGTTCCTTTCTTTGTTGCTCCGAGATCGCCCTCGCGTCAATGTCCAGGGGGATGCGGGCTTCGCCGGCGAGATCCATTGGTTGTTGGACAACCTGCGCTGGGACGCCACCGATGATCTGGCCAGCCTGATCGGGGCGGCACCCGCTCATCAATTGGCGCGTTGGGGCAGGGCGGTGGCTGAAGGTTTGTCCGGACTTGCAGGTACTGCCGCAGCGATAAGGTCGCGTGCTTCCAGCGGGCGCGGGGCCGCATGAGGTACTTTTCGCGCCTGTTTGTCATTGTTCTGACCATTTTTAGATTCGGGCTCGACGAGTTGTTGCTGTCGGGCTTGCGCCGTCGCCGCTTTCGTCTGATCCGGCGAGTGGTACTGCTGGGTCGCAGTTGGGACCAAGAACGGGGTGTTCGTCTGCGCCTGGCGCTCGAACATCTGGGTCCGATCTTTGTCAAATTCGGGCAGGTGCTATCGACCCGTCGGGATCTGGTACCGCTCGATATTGTTGAAGAGTTGGCAAAACTGCAGGACCAGGTTCCGCCGTTTCCAGCCGATCAATCGCGCGCGCTGATTGAAAAGGCCTTTGGCAAATCAGTCGAGGAGCTATTTGCAAGTTTTGAGGCCGAACCCGTCGCCAGCGCTTCGATCGCCCAGGTGCATTTCGCGGTGTTGAAAGATGGCCGTGAGGTGGCTGTCAAGGTGTTGCGCCCCGGCATGCTCGAGACAATCGACGACGATTTGGCGTTACTCCGCACATTGGCTACCTGGGTCGAGCGGTTTTCTGTCGATGGCCGCAGGCTCAAGCCGCGCGAGGTGGTGGCCGAGTTCAATACCTATCTGCACGACGAACTGGATCTGGTTCGCGAGGCCGCCAACGCAGCTCAACTCCGGCGCAATATGAAAGGCCTGAATCTGGTCATGGTGCCAGAGATGATGTGGGACATGTGCAGTTCCGAAGTGATCGTGATGGAGCGCATGATCGGGGTGCCAATCTCGCAATTGCAGCGCTTGCAGGAAGCCGGTATCGATATACCGAAGCTGGCACGAGATGGCGTGACGATCTTTTTCACCCAGGTCTTTCGCGATGGGTTTTTCCATGCGGACATGCATCCCGGCAACATCCAGGTCAGCCTGGCTCCGGCGACCTTCGGCCGCTACATCGCCCTCGACTTCGGCATCATCGGCACGCTTACTTCGGTTGACAAGGAATACCTGGCGCAAAACTTCATCGCCTTTTTCCAGCGTGATTTCAAACGCGTGGCCGAGTTGCACATCGCTTCAGGCTGGGTCCCTGCAGATACCCGCGTGGATGAACTCGAAAGTGCTGTCCGCACGGTCTGTGAGCCGCATTTCGACCGGCCTTTGAAGGATATATCGCTGGGCCAGGTACTGATCCGTTTGTTCCAGTTGTCGCGCCGGTTCAATGTCGAAATCCAACCGCAACTGGTGCTGCTGCAAAAAACATTGCTCAATGTCGAAGGATTGGGTCGACAACTCGACCCGGAACTCGATCTGTGGGCTACCGCCAAGCCTTTTCTAGAGCGTTGGTTGAATGAGCAGGTCGGCTGGCTTGCGCTGGTCAATCAGGTCAAGAAAGAGGCTCCCCGCTATGCCCAGCTGTTTCCTGAACTGCCGCGCTTGCTTCATGAAGCGCTGAAGCGCCAGGCCGCTCCGCAGGACGCGCTGGCATTGAATGCCTTGGTCCGCGAGCAGAGGCGAACGAACCGGCTGCTGCAGGCAATTCTGTACGGCGCGGTCGGGTTCACCATGGGCCTGTTGCTGGCGAATTTGCTGATCCATCTGCATTGGGACTGAGCGGCGGGTTGCGCCGTTCAATCTATAATTAGCGGTTTTATCAACGGTCCAGACCATGCCTATCTACGCCTACCGCTGCGCCGCCTGCGGTCATGCCAAAGATGTGCTGCAAAAGCTTTCCGACGCGCAGCTGACGACCTGCCCGGCCTGCAGCGCAGAGACATTCACCAAACAAGTCACAGCGGCAGGATTTCAGCTCAAGGGTTCGGGTTGGTATGCCACTGATTTCAAGGGTGGTCCTGCCGCACCAGCAGCGCCGAGCGACGCCCCTGCTGTAGCCGACGCAGGCACCGCAGTTGCAAGCCCGGCTGTGGCAAGCCCGACGGCGACTGCCGAGGCCACTGCGGCAAAGCCCGCTAGCAGTTCGCCGGTCAGCGCAGCGTGAAAAAATATCTGATCACCGGCCTGCTGGTCTGGCTCCCGCTGACCATTACGGTCTGGGTTCTGCTTTGGGTGATGGGCATCATCGATAGCGTTTTTACTTCGCTGTTGAGTGCCTCGGAAGCGGTGTTGCCTTCATCGATGGCTGAAAGCATCGAAGCCCTGCGTCATATCCCGGGACTTGGCCTGCTGATTCTCGTTGGCGGCATGCTGTTGACGGGTGTTTTTGTCGCCAACATTTTCGGCCAATGGATGTTGAAGCAATGGGACCGTCTGATGACGAGCATTCCCATCGTCAAAAACATCTATAGCTCCGTCAAACAGGTGTCCGATACCTTGTTTTCCAGCAGCGGCAATGCGTTTCGTGAAGCAGTGCTGGTGCAATATCCCCATGCGGACAGTTGGACGATCGCTTTTGTCACCGGTAAACCAAGTGGAGAAGTGGCAGAAGCCTTGGGCCTTGAGATGGTCAGCCTGTATGTGCCGACAACGCCTAACCCGACTTCTGGATTCCTGCTGATGGTGCCCAGAGCCGCGGTGCGACCTTTGAAGATGAGCGTCGATACAGCGCTCAAGCACATAATTTCCATGGGGGTGGTGGCGCCAGAAGAGCTGCTGCCCGAGCCTGCGGAAAAGAAAAATCTGGCGGTTTGACTGCCAGATCTTTGGCGAAAAGCTGGAGGCCCGCAGTCTTGCCCACCTTCCCGACAACAGCACCCGTGCCCAGTCAACAATCGACTGTCGGCATCGGTCCCCAGAATCAGCGGAGTAAGTAAATGAGAACATGCTATGCAGGCCAGGTCAGCGAAAAGCTGGAAGGTCAGACCGTGACCTTGATGGGTTGGGCGCATCGGCGCCGTGATCATGGCGGAGTGATCTTCATCGACCTGCGCGACCGTGAAGGCCTGGTCCAGATCGTCTGCGATCCGGATCGCGCTGACATGTTCAAGGTCGCTGAGGATGTGCGCAACGAGTTCTGCCTGAAGATCACCGGTCTGGTGCGGGCGCGCCCGGCCGGAACCGAGAATGCAACGCTGGCCAGCGGCAAGATTGAAGTGCTCTGCCACAGTCTTGAAGTGCTCAATGCCAGCGTGACCCCACCGTTCCAGCTTGACGACGAGAACCTCTCGGAAACGACACGTTTGACGCATCGCGTACTGGACCTGCGCCGTCCCTACATGCAAAAGAACCTGATGCTGCGTTACCGCGTCGCCATGGAAGTGCGCAAGTTCCTGGATGAATTGGGATTTGTCGACATCGAGACGCCGATGCTGACCAAGAGCACGCCTGAGGGCGCGCGGGACTATCTGGTGCCGAGTCGGGTCAACGATGGCATGTTCTTTGCGCTGCCGCAGAGCCCGCAATTGTTCAAACAGTTGCTGATGGTGGCTGGCTACGACCGCTACTACCAGATCACCAAATGCTTCCGCGACGAGGATCTGCGCGCCGACCGTCAGCCCGAATTCACTCAAATCGACATCGAGACATCCTTTCTCGGTGAAGAGGAAATCCGCGCAATGTTCGAAGGCATGATCCGCCATGTTTTCCGCAAGTCGCTGAATGTCGAACTTGGCGACTACCCGGTGATGAAATACGCGGAAACGATGTTTCGCTTCGGATCGGACAAGCCTGACCTGCGCGTCAAGCTTGAATTCACCGAGCTGACCGACGCTATGACCGATGTAGACTTCAAGGTGTTCTCGGGACCCGCCACGAGCAAGGGCGGCCGGGTTGTCGCCTTGCGGATTCCGGGCGGTGCGGCCATGTCGCGTGGCGAAATCGACAGCTATACCGAATTCGTCAAGATCTACGGTGCCAAGGGTCTGGCCTGGATCAAGGTCAACGAAGTAGCCAAAGGGCGCGAAGGGCTGCAGTCGCCGATCGTGAAGAATTTGCACGACAAGGCCGTGGCCGAAATTTTGGCGCGTACTGGCGCTGTTGACGGCGATCTGTTGTTCTTCGGGGCTGACAGGGCCAAGGTCGTCAATGATGCGATTGGTGCGTTGCGTCTGAAGGTAGGGCATAGCGAGTTCGGCAAGAGCCGTGGCCTGTTTGATGACGTCTGGGCGCCGCTGTGGGTCACGGACTTTCCTATGTTCGAACAGGACGAGGAGGGCGCCCGCTGGAATGCCGTGCATCACCCGTTTACAGCACCGAAGGACGGCCATGAAGATCTGATGGTGACTGACCCAGGTGCCTGTATCTCCAAGGCCTACGACATGGTGCTCAATGGGTGGGAACTCGGCGGCGGCTCGGTGCGTATCCACAAGGCCGATGTCCAGAGCAAGGTTTTTAGTGCGCTGAATATCGGGCCCGAAGAAGCGCAGGAGAAGTTCGGATTTCTGCTCGATGCGCTGCAATATGGGGCACCGCCGCATGGCGGTCTGGCGTTCGGTCTGGACCGCATCGTCACGATGATGACCAAGGCAGAGTCGATTCGCGATGTCATCGCCTTTCCGAAAACACAGCGGGCGCAATGTCTGTTGACGGGCGCACCATCAGCCGTGGACGACAAGCAGTTGCGTGAATTGCATATCCGGTTGCGCAACGCCGCTGCAACGGCTGGCTGAGCCCAATCATTCAAGTGCGCCCTGGAGGCGCATTTGTCCTTTCCGGCCCATTGCAGGCTTGGCTCCGCTATGCTTTGAGGATGACAGCAAGCAGCTACCCCGTTGAGCCAGCCCACAAAATTCCGGAATCAGTGCTGGTGGTGATTCACACGCCTGATCTTCAGGTACTGATGCTGGAGCGTGCTGACCGGCCGGGCTTCTGGCAAAGCGTCACCGGCTCGAAAGACCATGCCGATGAGGCCTTGACGCTTACTGCTGCCCGCGAGGTGCTTGAAGAAACAGGGCTGGACTCTGGCGTCTTGCGCGATTGGCATCTTGCCAACCATTACGAGATCTACCCGGTCTGGCGTCATCGCTATGCGCCGGGTGTGACTCACAACACCGAGCATGTCTTCGGTCTGACCTTGCCCGCCACGATGCCGGTCAGGCTGGCGCCGCGTGAGCACCTGCAATATCGCTGGTTGCCTTGGCAGGAGGCAGCTGACTTGTGCTTTTCGCCCTCGAACGCCGAGGCCGTGTTGCTGCTCCCCCGATTCATGGAATCGACGTGAAAACTGCTGGCATCAGGCTCGCTTCCAGCGCTAAAGAATGCAAGCATCTTCGCGTCGCAACCTACAACATCCACAAGGGGGTACGTGGGGTGGGGGCACAAAAGCGTCTCGAAATCCACAACCTGGGGCATGGCATTGAGGCGCTCGACGCCGATCTGGTGTTTTTGCAGGAGGTAAGGCATTTCCATCACCGCGAGGCACTGCGCTTCAAACGTGCTTCCCTGGGTTGGCCGGAATCGGGGCAGGCCGAATTCCTGGCGCCGAATGGCTACGAGGTCGCCTACCGTACCAATGCCATTACCCGGCATGGCGAGCATGGCAATGCCTTGTTGTCGCGCTGGCCGCTCGGAGATGTCGGCCATCACGATGTTTCCGATCACCCGTTCGAACAGCGCGGCTTGCTCCATGTTCCGCTGCTCTGGCAAGGGTTAGAAGTGCATACGGTTGTCGCGCACCTTGGCTTGTTGCACAGCAGCAGGGTACGTCAGGTGCAGCGCCTTGCAGACTTCATAGCCGGAGAGGTGCCGCCAGACGCGTTGCTGGTCGTTGCGGGCGATTTCAATGACTGGGGTGAGAGGCTCGATGCACCGATGCGCTGCCATGGACTGCTCCGGGCCAAACCTCCGCAAGGCCCGCAGCGTCATGCGACTTTCCCATCCCGTTTGCCATTTTTCTCGATGGACCGGATCTATATACGCGGCCTGCGTTGCATGTCCATGCAGGTCCCGAAGGGGCCCAACTGGGCCAGGATGTCGGATCATCTGCCGCTGGTGGCAGAACTGGACCTGGCGTGATGACCTTGCCGGATCCGGATCCAATCCTGACCTGGCATAGTTTGCCAAACCCCGCCTTCAGCGGCGGCAACCAATTGCGACTGCTGCGTGGTGGCGATGAATTGTTTCCAGTCCAGGAGCAGGCGATTGCCGCAGCCACCCACGAAGTCTGGATCGCTACGTACATCTTTCATAACGATGCTGCCGGGGCTGTACTGGTGAAAAGCCTGCGGGCTGCAGCAGCAAGAGGCGTGCGAGTCAGGGTGGTGGTCGATGGCTTTGGTTCCAAGGCGAGCCTGGCCTGGCTGCGCGAAGCGCTACAGAACTCGGGAGTGGCCTTGGCTGTGTTTCGTCCGATCGACCGCTGGTGGCGCTGGTTGCAACCTGGGCAATTGCGCCGCCTGCATCAAAAGCTTTGTGTTGTCGACGGTGACCACGCCTTCGTCGGCGGCATCAACATCATCGGCGACTTCCTCGACCTGAATCATGGTCCGACGGAGAGAGCGCGGCTCGATTTTGCCGTCGGACTGAGCGGACCGGTCGTTCAGCAAGTGGCACAGGCGGCGCGCGCTGTCTGGAGCCGTGCCTGGCTGGGGCGCGACTTTGGCGAGGAATTGCTGGCGTTGGTGCGAAGTCCGGAGCCTTTCTCCAGGTTGCGTCGAATCACGCAGAGCTTGCGCATGCCGCGAGTTCCAAGAAATCCTGGTGAACCTCAGAATCTCGCTCCGGTTTGCGCCGCCTTTATCCTGCGTGACAACCTGCGCCAGCGGCGCACGATCGAGCATGCCTATATCGATGCAATCCACAAATCTCGGCAGCGGGTTGAACTGATTACGCCCTATTTCTATCCGGGCCATGCCTTCCGGCGGGCGCTGCGCGATGCGGCGCGGCGCGGCGTTCAGGTGCGCTTGCTGTTGCAAGGCAAGGTCGACTACCGGATTGCCAGCATGGCGGCACATGCGCTCTACGCCGAGTTGCTCGGCCACGGCGTGCAGATTTTCGAGTACCAGGCGGCTTATCTGCACGCGAAAGTGGGCGTAGTCGATGAGGCCTGGGCGACAGTCGGCAGTTCGAATATCGATCCCTTGTCATTGCTGCTGAACCTGGAGGCAAATGTGATTGTTCGCGATGCCGGATTCGCTCGTGCTGTGGCCGCGGAGTTTGAGACGGCGCTGCAGTCATCGAGCCAGATCACGATGGACCAACTGGGGGGCGCTGGTTTGCGCGGCATACTGCAGCGCGGTCTGGTGACCTGGATCGCCTATGTCTACCTGCGGGTGGCAGGCGCAACCGGCCGCTATTGAGCTGCAACGGTGAAGCTGCCAGGGTAGATGTGCAAACAGCCCGCAAGCGGGCTGTTTTTCAGGCAGAGGAGGAGATATCGGTCAGGGCTTAGAAGCGGCGCTTTCCGGCGCTGCCACTGCTTCACTGGCTGCCGCACTGGCAGCAACTGGCGCTGCCATGACAGCCACCGGCTCGACAGCCTTCTGGCTGGAAGCGCTGATCGGAAGCAAGGGCACGATCAGCAAGGCCACGATGTTGATGATCTTGATCAGCGGATTGATCGCAGGACCTGCCGTGTCCTTGTAGGGGTCGCCCACGGTGTCGCCTGAGACGGCTGCCTTGTGGGCTTCGCTGCCTTTGCCGCCGTGATGGCCATCTTCAATGTATTTTTTCGCGTTGTCCCAGGCGCCGCCGCCAGTGCACATCGATATGGCGACGAACAAGCCAGTGACGATTGTCCCCATCAGTAAACCGCCCAGGGCCGCAGGGCCGAGCAGCAAGCCGACCAGCACCGGCACGATCACCGGCAGCAGCGACGGAATGATCATTTCCTTGATCGCAGCAGTGGTCAGCATGTCGACGGCGGTGCCGTATTCAGGCTTGGCAGTACCTTCCATGATGCCCTTGATGTCGCGGAACTGGCGCCGCACTTCGACGACCACCGCACCGGCTGCGCGCCCGACTGCCTCCATCGCCATTGCGCCAAAGAGGTAAGGGATCAAGCCACCGATGAAGAGACCGACGATCACGTTAGGGTCACTGAGGTCGAAGCTGACGTTCAGTCCGCGGCCTTCGAGTGAATGGGTGTAGTCGGCGAACAGCACCAGCGCAGCCAGACCGGCCGAGCCAATCGCGTAGCCCTTGGTCACCGCTTTGGTTGTATTGCCCACAGCGTCGAGCGGATCGGT
>Ga0114978_10002074_pt1 | contig 16643 bp, 19 predicted proteins | sample S_140212_EF_Meta_FD_87027 | JGI IMG/M metagenome (GOLD analysis project Ga0114978, IMG submission 87027) | Freshwater microbial communities from Lake Simoncouche, Canada to study carbon cycling - S_140212_EF_MetaG | ecosystem: Environmental > Aquatic > Freshwater > Lake | place: Lake... | reverse complement strand
TGTATTCGGCGTTCTGGGCGAGTTTCGCTCCGAATTCCGTTCCGCCTCCGCGCCTTTAGCTCAGTTGGTAGAGCAACGGACTTTTAATCCGCAGGTCCTGGGTTCGAGCCCCAGAGGGCGCACGATTGTTTTGGCTATGCCCGGTGTCCGTAAGCACTGGTGGGTGCGCCTGGGGTGAGAGTACTTGTCATCTTAATTTTTCCTGAAGCAATGCCTGCGCGTACGTGGGCAAATGCATCGTTATATTCCTCAACTGTTTCGCATGAGTGCTCATAAATATTCATGCATTCGAGTGAAGTAGCCCAAGGTGAGGGCGAAAGCGAAACATTGGAAATGCGAAAGCGTTGAGCACGAATAAAACCAGGGCAATCAAGTACGTCGGGCAAATGTTGTTGGCTGTACCAGCGGTGGTATTCCTCGGCGTCGGCTGGGGTGAGCGGTTGGTTGTAAGTAACGAAAACTCCGCGTGGTGTTGTGGCGAGGTTTGCCTTGCTGGCGAGCTCGGGTTCAATAGGTAGATAAAACATTGAGCGGGCATTGGCATAGTGGTGCTGTTGAGCAACGGCGTGTAGTTCCGCGGCATCGCGCACCTCCCAAGACTGCACAAGCAGGTGAGTTTCGGGGAAAGGGTTCCAGCCTATGAATGCTGTGTACATGGCAGATTCGGTAGCCATGGGGAGTGGTTGAATAGCGGGGTCATGGGTAAGAACAAGGAGTACAGCCTTCATCTCCTCATCATGGCATCCCTGCGTGGGCATTTGAGAAAGAAGCCCGTAGGCTTTTCAGGCCGGCTTGTGTGCGTTGTTCCAACCCTTCAACACTCCAAGCCGGTTTTTCATGCCCATACGGGGCTTTACGAAGTGGCATAGCGCCAAAGGGAGCCCTAATGAAGTGGCACGAACGAGAAAATGCAGAGGCATCGAAAAGGTCTTTGAATAAGCAAGAGGCATTGCGTGAGAAAATTGCGCAAATGAAAGCTGAAGCTGAGAAGAAGAAAAAAGTAGAGCCAACTACTGCTGAGTAATTTGCTCGCTGATACGCACGTAGGCAGGCGCTGGGTTATTTGATGTAATGACATCAGACATGTGAATGTCGCCCGACTTAATTCCGTTAATGATGTGCGCAAATGAAGCGTTGTAGCTGTCAAGGTCGCTTGCGTTGTGTTCGTAGATGGCAAGAAATTGATGGTCGCAAACCCATGGCTGTTTCACCATGTTGATGTTGGTGGCAGCAAAGCGCTGTGCAGCGAGGAAGCCTGGTAACGCAAGAATTTCTGGGAGATGAGTTTCTTCGTACCACGTATGAAAAGCATCTTCCTGCTGTGGGGCAGTTGGGCTGGAGTACGCCATGAATACTGAATTAGCCACGCGGAATTGGGTATTTGGGCCAACGTGGCGCGGAGCTTCTTCAACGTAATACAGCGCACGCATAGTGGCGCGGTCCATAACGTTGTCGGGTGAGCGGCGCATTTCACCGTCGGCAATGCGACGCATGTGTTCATCGGAAATTTCTTGGAGGTGTTCAATGTTGCGAACGTCAAGTTCGTACAAGGTGAGGTATTTCTGGTCGAACACTTGCCAGCCATCGAATGCTTTGTAGCGGGTAGCCGACACGTAGCCAGGTACGGCAAGCACGTCGGGTACATGAACATTGGTGTACCAGTCGTTGTAGGCAACCTCTGCCTGTGTGCTTGCAGGGTTTGTTAATACAACGAGAATGGCTTTCATGTTGGTTTAACCCAGTTTCCTTGTGCGTCGAAGATGAGTGGTGTGAGTTCGCCTTCTTGTACCTCTACGTCGGTGCCAAGAGAAACGGGAACTTTTTGGTAGTTCCATTTCATCACATCGACGGTGAGTTCAATAATTTGGTCACGCGTGAAATGTAAAAGGAGATCTGCCTTTTGCTGTGGGGTGATGCTGCCTGGTTGGGTCATGAGCGCATCGGCATAACGCAAAGCGGCTTTATGACGTTCTGAGAGGCTGCTTGTTTCGTAGTGATCTACTTCTGCAATGGTGGATTCATTAAGACCATCTTGTTTGGCAACTGCCAAACGAACAGAGAGTCAAGTTTTACAGTCGTGGTAGCGCGCACAACGCAAACGCACAATTTCTGTGGTGATGGGGTCGAGTGCAGTCATGCGCACTACCGCTGCTTGCCAATCACCGAGTGGAGTGCGCAAGGGAACTGCTGCGTAGGTCTTTGGCGCGATGCGCGCGTTACGTGTGTTCATTTGTCTTCTCCAAACAGGGTTTGCCAAGCAAGGGAAATGCGAATGCGTTGTTCAACTACCAAGAGTGCGCTCACGAAGTCGGCAAGTTCTTGTTGCCCTAACAGTTCGCCCACGCGCACAGCAGTGGTTTCTTGCAGGCTGGCTACATCGATAACGAACTCTTCTGTGAACGCGAGGCACGCTTTTTCTGCTTCAGTGAAAAGCGGTGAGAGTGGCCACTGAGAAAGTGCACTGCGTTTGTCTGCAGTGAGTGCTGCTTGTGGCGTGTCGATTGCCATTTCGGCTTGTGCCCCCAGCATGCTGGCAACGCGTAGGCGGCAGAGTTCCAAAATGTGTGGGTCGACAGTGACCCATGCGGCCTCGTGGGCAGCAGTGAGTTGTTCTAAGACATCGGGGAATTGAGCCAAATGGGTATGCAATGTGGCTGAAGTGGCAGTAGTCATGCTGTATCAATATATGTCATCCGTAAGGCACTTTTTCCAAGGCAGAATAGGGTCATGGCGGAACTGGTGGAAGTAGAGCGCACGGGCGATGTGGTGACCCTCACGCTGAACCAGCCAGAAAAGCGCAATGCGCTGTCGCTGCCGGTGCTGAAGGAACTCACCAAGGCTTTTGCCGCCGTGGGGAAGAGCGATGCCACTGGGGTCATACTTGCCGCCAATGGCCCCGTTTTTTCTGCCGGCCATAATTTTGGCGACATGTTTGGCGCCAATTATGAAACCACCTATGAGGTATTCGATACCTGCACCAAAATGATGCAAACCATCCAGTCCATTCCACAGGTGGTGGTGGCGCGCGTGCATGCGCTGGCAACGGCTGCTGGGTGCCAACTGGTGGCAACATGCGATTTAGCTGTTGCGGCCGACACTTCTTCTTTTGCCATTCCGGGTGGGAAGGGTGGCTTGTTTTGTCATACGCCCCTTGTTGCGGTGTCGCGCAATATTGGTCGCAAGCGTGCGCTGGAAATGGCGCTGACGGGCGATGCCATAGATGCAGCAACTGCATTGCAGTGGGGGTTTGTGAATGCGGTGGTGCCAGTAAGTGAATTGGAAGCAGCAACACTTCTTTTGTTGCAACGCGCAACGCGTGGCTCGGCCCATTCAAAAGGGTTAGGAAAAGCGGCTTTTTACAAACAAGTACAAATGGGCGAGAGCGATGCCTATACATACGCGGTAGGAATGATGGCAGCAGCTGCAGTGACGGCAGATGCGCAAGAAGGCATTGCAGCGTTTTTAGAAAAAAGGCATCCGGAGTTTCCCGCACAGGCGAAAGAAAATTCATGAGTACTCTTGAAGAACTTCCACTCAGCGTTGAATTTGCTGTCAGCGGTATGACGTGCGGGTCATGTGCAGCGCGTATTCAAGATCGTTTAAACAAAATTGATGGTGTTGAAGCCTCTGTGAACTACGCAACGGAAACTGCAACAGTGCACACACGCTTTGGTGTGCAAACAGACGATCTCATTCGTGCGGTGGAAGAGGCAGGCTATGGGGCGGCATTGCGCGAGGCCGATGCGCCGGTAGGTGCAACCGAAGAAGAATTTGCAGAGAACTTGCAGGCTTTGCGCAACCGGCTTCTTATTTGTGCGCTGCTCACTGCGCCTGTGTTTTTCTTTTCCATGTTTGAGTCAATGCAGTTTCAGAACTGGCAGTGGTGGGCGCTTGTGCTCTCAGCTCCGGTAGTCACGTGGGGAGCATGGCCATTTCATAGAGCTGCAGTAATGAACTTGCGACATCGTGCAACCACCATGGACACTCTTATTTCTATTGGCGTAGTCGCTGCAGTGGCGTGGTCTGTGTGGGCATTGCTCTGGGGTGATGCCGCAAGCAGCTACGGCTCAATGGCGGGCATGTCGGGAATGAGCCATGGTTCGTACCATGTGTATTTTGAAGTGGCAGCAACCGTAACGGTCTTCATTCTTGCGGGGCGCTATTTGGAAGCCCGCGCAAAACGTAGTGCTGGTAATGCGTTGCGGGCATTGTTGGTATTAGGTGCCCATACTGCAGTTATTTTAGAAAATGGCGTTGAGCGTGAAGTTGATGCCAAAAACTTGCAAGTGAACGACGTCATTGTGGTGCGACCTGGTGAGAAAATTGCCACCGATGGCGTAGTTATTGAAGGTGATTCAAGCATTGATATGTCAATGCTGACGGGCGAAAGTGTGCCTGTTGACGTTGTGGTGGGCGACGCTGTTACGGGTGCAACTATTAACTTGACGGGTCGCTTGAAGGTGCGCGTTTCACGTGTGGGTGCCGACACCACTTTTGCTCACATGGCGAAGCTGGTGCGTGAAGCACAGGCAACAAAAGCACCAGTGCAAAAACTTGCCGACAAGGTGAGCAGCATTTTTGTTCCGGTTGTACTGCTCATTTCATTAGTGACATTGATTGCATGGTTCGTTGTAGATGGCGATGCAACAAAAGCATTCACGGCCGCTGTTGCAGTTCTTATTATCGCTTGCCCTTGCGCGCTGGGGCTTGCTACACCTACCGCACTCATGGTGGGTAGTGGCCGTGGAGCACAACTAGGCATTGTTATTAAAGGCGTTGATGTGCTGCAAAGCACTCGCCGTATTGACACAGTGGTATTCGACAAGACCGGCACTGTTACCACTGGCGTCATGCAACTGCGCAACGTGGTGTGCGCTGAAGGCATTGAACGCGGCGATGCACTGCGCATCATTGGTGCACTTGAATTGGCAAGTGAGCACCCCATTGCTCGCGCTATAGCTATTGCGGCTCAAAAGGAATTTGGAACACTTCCCGATGTGCAAGAGTTTGTGTCGCTCACTGGCATGGGCGCACGCGGCGTTGTTGAAGGTGTCAGTGTCATTGTGGGCCACGAGCGCTTGTTGCAAAAGGAACTTATTCTTATTCCGGGGCCATTGCGTAACGCGTTAGCCGACGCACGCGCTGAAGGCAACACCGCAGTAATTGCCGCATGGGGCGGCTCGGCTCGCGCCGTGTGTGTTGTTGCCGATCAGCCGAAATCGACAAGCAAGGAAGCAATTGCAACCTTGCGCGCTATGGGCTTGGCGCCAGTGTTGTTAACGGGCGATAACCAGGCAACGGCAATGGCGATTGCATTACAAGTGGGCATTGAAGCCGACGACTATCACGTGCGTGGTGGCGTATTGCCCGATGAAAAAGTGGCGGTAATTCGAGAACTGCAAGATCGTGGGTATGCGGTTGCGATGGTGGGCGATGGCGTGAACGACGCAGCCGCACTTGCGCAAGCCGATGTTGGTATAGCAATGGGTACGGGCACAGATGTTGCGATGCAAGCAAGTGACCTCACCATTGTGAGTGGCGACCTTCGGTTGGTTGCCGACGCCATTGCGTTGTCGCGTGCAACACTGCGCACCATTGGCGCCAACGTTTTTTGGGCCTTTGCTTACAATGCTGCTGCAATACCTCTAGCGGCAAGTGGAAAACTGAATCCCATGTGGGCGGGCTTAGCTATGGCATGTTCAAGTGTTTTTGTGGTGATGAACAGTTTGCGTTTGCGCCGAGTGAAGTTGCGCCACCGCTAAGGCGCAGACGTTCTTTTTCTTCATAAATGCGAATTCCTTTAAAGTTTTCGCTGGAGAGCGCCGATCGTGCGTAACTCAGTGCTTCGGCGCGTTGCCAACGAACAGTGCGGGCGCGAATACGTAAAATCACACCAATCTCTTTACTTGTGTATCCAGCTGCAACCAGCCTCAATAGGGCGAGTCGCTCTGGGTTCATATTGCGAGATTCAAGTTCGGTAATCGCATCGTTGCTGCCGTCATACCCAGAAAAGATGCTGTTGGGCTCGCGAGTCGTATCGCGTAAAAAGCCATCGACAACGTCGGGGTCAAAGTGCTGCACTGTTGTTTGCCTTTTGCGTTTAGGTACAACGAATTCTTTATATTCCACATCGCGCACAATGTTGGCGGCAATCTTGCGTGGTCGGTTGTCGCTGGGGTAGGTGCGAACAACCAACCACACCTGAGCCATGACCGCATTCAGGGCCTCTTCCACACCGCCCGGGTGGATGCGACCGCGGCGTTTGGCAATGGCGAGAATGGGCGGAACCACGCGCTGAACCGCAAGACGAGCAGCGAGTTCGTCGGTACGAGCGAGGCGAACCACTTGTGCCAAATATTGGTCAGATTCATCGCAGTGAGCTGGGCGGTCAAAGCCCATTCGTACCAGCATCTGATCGAGGTGGGTTACAGGATCACCGGGTAGGCCCCATGCGTTGGCATGCGCAATACATGAGGGTCGCCGCGCGATGGCGTTCCACTCATCAACAATGATTTTCACCGAGGGTGTGGTGAAATCGGCACGAACGAGGGGTTCGTATTCATATTTATTAAATGGCTCTGTGGGTGTGATGGTGCTCTGTGTTGTTTGCATACGGCACCATGCGCCACGTGCATCACCTGGGTTCCCCTCGAAGGTCTCACCGCAAGTCTCACTCTGACACAATGAGTGCGTGCGACATATTTTGCCTTCCGGAACCGACGTAGAAATTGCCCGCCCCAGTGGCTCGCCTCGCATTGGGCTTGTAGTGACCCCCGATATTTTTGGTTTGCGGCCGCTTTACGACAACTTGGTATTGCAGTGGGCCACCGAGTGGGGCATGGCCGTTGCGGCCGTGGAGCCTTTCCCAGGTAAAAATCTTGGCGCCGACGTTGAACCACGTTTTGCGGCAGTCAAAGATATTGATGACGAAAAGCACTTACGTGACCTCCACGAGGCAGCCGACATGCTCGATACCCCAGTCACTGTGCTGATGGGTTTTTGTATGGGTGGGATGTACTGCTTCAAATCGGCTCGTAGTGGTCGGTTTGCACGCATTGCAAGTTTCTATGGAATGATCACGTTGCCAGAGGGATGGCGTAGTGCACTGCAAGGCGAACCACTGCAGTATTTGCAGGAGGGAAATGCGGAAAGCGTTTTAGCAATTATTGGTGGGAAAGATCACTACACGCCAGCACACGATGTAGATGCATTACGAGCAACTGGCGCAACTGTTGCGTTTTACCCTGAAGGTGAACACGCCTTTGCTCACGATGCAAGTAGGCCAGCGCATCGCGCCGATGATGCGGCCGATGCTTTTCAGCGTGCAAAAGAATGGTTGAGTGCTGCGCAGTAAGGGTGCTGGGCGCGAGTTAGCTCGCGCGCACTTCAAGGTTTTGACGATTAAGAAGTTTGTACTGACGATCGCGTTGCTCGAGCCAACCCAAACGAATGAAACTGGCAATTGCTTTGTTCACGCGTTCGCGTGAAGCGCCCACCATGCCGGCAAGTTCTTCTTGAGTAACGGGAAGTACGAACTCGTCTTTGCCTTCAGACAATTCGAGTAGACGTTTTGCAGTGCGACCAGTGACGTCGAGAAAAACGCTGTCGGCAAGTGCTTCGTCCATAGCGCGCAAGCGACGGGCAAGAACGCGCGTGATGCCCCACAACAGATCGGGGTTGGTTGAAAGTTGGGGCTCTACTGCGGAATATGGAATGTGCAAAACGGTAGAGGGCTCAAGCGCGCGGGCAAGTGCGCTACGAGCGCCTCCGTCGAGCAGCGCAAGGTCGCCAAAGAGGTCGCCTTCCACCATGAGTGCAACAACGCTTTCGCGTGAATCGAGCGGCTTGTTGTCGATTGCAATGGCGATGCGGCCAGAGAGCACTATGTAAAGGGCGTCGGGAACTTCGCCTTCTTTGAACAGCACATCGCCACGTACCAGGTTCTTTTCGTGAGCCGAGCCAGCAATGGCATCGATAACGGCGGGGGAGGCGGCGGAGAAGAACTCGCTGGGGGCAATGATGGAAGCGTGTGAAGTAACACCATCACGGTTCTACCCTCGGTGCCATGAGCACACCTCCAAATATGCCCACGGGCACATCTCGAGCATTGTTTGACCCGACGGGGGTGTGGACCATTGTGGTGGCAGGGGGCAGCGGGCAGCGTTTTGGTGCTCACAAGCAGTTTCTGGCGCTTGGCCCCAAGCAAATGGTGGCATGGGCGGTCGATACCGCACTGCAGGTAAGTGCCGGGGTGGTAGTTGTTGTGCCCGAGGTGAGCGATTTTGCTTCAAGCGATGCGCGAGTACACGTTGTCCAAGGTGGCGTGAGCCGAACGCATTCGGTACGTAATGGCCTTGCGGAAGTACCAACTTCAGCACAAGTGGTGTGCGTTCACGATGCAGCCCGGCCGTTTGCTTCGGTGGAACTTTTCCAGGCGGTCGTGCAAGAACTTTCCCCAACGGTGCAGGCTACGGTCCCTGCTCTTGCTGTGGTCGATACGGTCAAGGTGGTTGATGAAAGTACAAATGAGGTGTTGAGCACTTTGCAGCGCAGCACATTGCGCGCAGTGCAAACCCCGCAGGCGTTTCACGCTGCAATATTGCGTGAAGCACACCTTGCAGCCGAACTTGAAAATCGAGAAGGCACAGATGATGCATCTCTAGTTGAGGCAATTGGTGGATACGTTGTAGTAGTGCCTGGAAACGTGATGAATCGCAAAATAACAACGCCAGAAGATTTTGCATGGGCGCAAAATGCCGTTACCGAAGTGCTTGAAGGTAACTCATGAATATTCGCGTAGGTCAAGGGTTTGACATTCATCGCTTTAGCGACGAGCCAACACCAGGACGTGCACTCATTTTGGGTGGCGAAGTGTTCGATGGTATGCGCTCACTTGTTGGGCATAGCGACGCCGACGTTATTGCACACGCTGTTGCCGATGCACTGCTTGGTGCAGCAGGCCTAGGCGATATTGGTGAACATTTTCCCGACACCGATGCACGCTGGAAAAATGCAAACTCAATCGAATTGCTTGCAGAAGTTGCACGCATGGTTACTTCTGCGGGTTGGGTCGTTGGCAATGTCGATTGCAGTGTGGTGTGTGAAGAACCCAAGTTGGCTCCACGTCGTGAAGCGATGCAACGTAACGTCAGCAGTGCAGCAGGTGCCCCGGTAACAATTAAAGGACGCCGCGCAGAAGGTCTTGGTGCGCTCGGGCGTGCTGAAGGCATTGCATGCTGGGCAGTAGCAGTTATAACGAAAACGAATGAAGAGAACGGAACAAAGTAGTGGCACAACGCGCACGTAAACCAGCACCAGGTGCAAAAACCGGCATGCCGAAAGGCAACAGAGGTGCACCAGCACGCACGTCTGCGGCCCCTGCACGTAGTTCAAACCCGCCTAAAAAATCGGGAGCGCCGAAAAAATTTGGTGGAGCAAAGCGCACGGGCGCACCTGCACGTGGTGGAAATCGGTTCGACCCGCGTGCGGGTGGCGATCGTTCGCGTCCTGCAGAAAAAGGTTTAGGTGGCGAGCAAGTTGAAGGTCGTCAGGCTGTACGCGAACTGCTTATTGCCGGTCGTCGCAAAACACGAGAAATTTGGATTGCTAACGACATTGATGCCAACGATGTCATTGACGACATTCGTGAACTTGCTGAAGCCGTGCGCGTAACAGTGACCGATGTTCCGCGTAAGCACATTGAAAACACTGCGCGTAGCGAAGCTCCACAAGGAATTATTGCGTTCGCAGCACCATTGCCAGAAATAGGTATTGAAGAACTATTGGAAGCACGCAACGGCGTACAGCCATTCCTCGTTGCTGTTGATGGCGTCACCGACCCAGGCAACCTTGGCGCGTTGTTGCGTTGCTGTGATGGCGCAGGGGTCACCGGAGTCATTTTGCCTCGCCACCGTTCAGTGCATGTCACGCCAACCACGGCAAAAGCTGCTGCGGGCGCAGTAGAACATCTCGATATTGCTGTTGTCTCGGGTTTGCCTGCCGCAATTGCGCAAATGAAAAAAGCAAAAGTATGGGTGGTCGGACTCGACGACGATGCCGACCGCAGCCTGTTCGACATTGCCTCATTTGCCAACGACCCCATTTGCATTGTTCTGGGGGCAGAAGGCAAGGGAATTGCCCGTTTGGTGCGCGAACGCTGCGATGTGGTGGTTTCCATCCCCATGAATGGACAATTGTCATCTTTGAACGTCTCGGCAGCGGGTGCATTGGCCACTTATGAGGTAGTTCGCGCCCGTCAAGCGCAATAATTCGACGTTTGCCTCTAGGATCATCAACGATTACGCCGGGTTAGCTCAGTGGCAGAGCAACCGCCTTGTAAGCGGTAGGTCGTGGGTTCAAATCCCACACTCGGCTCCACATTTCGCAATAAGGTAGGGAAAACCCGCCAAAACCTTCGGAGGTTGTCATGAGTCGTCAAGCGCGCCCACAAACTGGTGGAAATGGTTCAGGCCAAAGCTTCAACTCCACGCTCAGCATCGTTGTTGCCGTCGTCGCCGTCCTCGTCGGATTTTTCATCTTGCGCGACATCAATAGCGATAGCTCAAGCTCGTCGTCGCCAACCGATGACACCAGTGTCGACGCCGGAACCACGGTTCCCGATGCTGCCGGAACTACTTTGCCAGCCGCTACAAACACCACCGGATTCAAGGTGCTCGTCGCTAACGCCTCGGGTGTCCCAGGTAGTGCTGGCGACCTCAGCGTGGCATTGCAGGGTCTCGGATTCATTGTTCAACCGCCATTGAACAAGAGTGACGCCACTCCAAAACAAACTCTTACCATGGTGTATTACATCGCTGGTCAAGAAGCCAACGCAGCAAATGTTGCCGCCGCACTTGGCGGTGTTGCAACTGCACCAATGCCCGACCCTGTGCCAACAGAAACAGGCAACATGGGTGAAGCAAGCGTATTGGTATTACTTGCCACCGACCTCGCCGGTAAACCCATTGCTGGTGCGCCTGTTGTTGCAACAACAACAACTGTTGCTGGCTAGTTCATTTTTTAAGGTAGCTAAGGGCTGCTTGTTCAATGGAAAAAAGTGTGCGATTCATCGCAGTGTCATTTCCGAATAGCTGAACAAGATTCATCACGCTAAAAGGTGGGTCAACGGTGGTATCTGCGTCGCCCACAATGGCGCAGAGCTTTTTCTTTTTGTGGAGTGCGAGGTCGTACATTGAACCCACCACTTTTCCATCAAAACTTTGCGCATCAAGAAAACCTTCACCGGTGAAAATGACATCACAATTTTCGGCGCGCGTATCGAGATCAATTTCTTCTGCAACAACATCGAAGCCAGGAACGAGTGTTGCGCCGAGCGCTGCAAGGCCGCCGGCAAGACCACCAGCTGCGCCCGCTCCTTCAACGGTGCTCACATCAATGCCGTATTGTTCGGCGTAAATTTGTTGAAGTCGTTCTAGGCGTCCGGTGAGTAATGCAATGTGGCGTATTGAGGCACCTTTTTGCGGTCCAAAGACCTGAGCTGCCTTGGCGAATGGCGTTGTGACATCGCAGGCAACAAGAAACTCCACTGCTTTCAATCGAGCGGGAGCGTGAATGGCGCGAACTGCCCCGTAGCCACCATCGGTTGTTGCCGAACCACCCAAACACACAATAATTTTTTTCGCGCCTGCGTCGAGCGCTTGGTCAATGAGTTCGCCAGTGCCAGTGGTGCTTGCTGCAATGGGGTCGTTGCGTTCTGCGCCGCCAACAAGTTGCAAGCCACTTGCGCGCGCCATTTCTATAACAGCGACGTCACGACTGAGGCGCCATTGAGCTTCCACAATGTCGCCGAGTGGCCCCGTCACTTTGCTGGTGCGGTTGGGGCCACCAAGTACATCGAGTGTTCCTTCGCCGCCGTCGGCAAGTGGTGCTTCATCGCAATCGATGCCGAGTTCCCAACACGCATGGCCGACTGCAGCGCAAGCTTCTTGTGCGGTTGCCGTTCCGCGGAATTTATCGAGTGCAGCAAGAACGCGCATCACCACAGCGTAGGGTTTAGATATGAATGCACCTGCACAACAACCCCAAAATATTGCTGACGTTTTAAATTCCGACGCCAATGACCAGGTGGGTGCGTTGCATCGTAAGTGGGTGTCACCGGTGGAACTTGTTGATGCTGCCATTGCTCGTGCCGAAGCAGTGAACCCACAATTAAATGCCATTATTCATGAACGATATGAACGTGCACGCAGTGAAGCTGCTGCCATTTCTGCTGGCCCAATTACAACGCCATTGCACGGAATGCCCGTCGTAGTGAAAGATCTTGAAGCGGCTATTGGTGGCGAGCCACATCACATGGGTTCACGTGCTTTAAAAAATCTCGGGTACCGCGCAACACACGATTCATACATTGCGCGACGCTTGAAGCGTGCGGGTGCAATTGTCATTGGCCGCACAAATACTCCAGAGTTCGGCAGCACCATTACAACAGAACCACTTGCTTATGGTGCAGCACACAATCCGTGGAATCTTGAACATTCCACAGGTGGTTCTTCGGGTGGTTCTGCTGCTGCAGTTGCTGCGCGCATAGTTTCTGTTGGTCACGCAAATGATGGTGGCGGTTCTATTCGCGTGCCAGCAAGCGAATGTGGTTTGGTGGGTTTGAAGCCTTCGCGTGGTCGTATTAGTAAAGGACCAGATACAGGTGAGTCGTGGATGGGTGCAACTGTTGATGGCGTTGTCACGCGCAGTGTGCGCGATACGGCACTGATGCTCGACATTTTGTCGGGTTATGAAGCAGGCGACCCGTACACCGCTGTTCCTTATGCGCGACCACTGATGGAAGAAGTAGGCAAGCCCGTTGGCTTTTTACGCATTGGTTTTCTCGATCACCCACTGATGCCTGGTGGAGTAGACCACATGGAAACGCGTGCATCAATGGCAACCACGCGTAAGTTGCTCGAGTCGCTTGGTCACATGGTGGAAGATGCATACCCCGCAGCAATGGACGAAGAAGATTTCGCCGACACCTTCACTGGCATTGTGTCGGTGGCTACCGATGCTGGCGTCAGTGAAATTGAAGCGCTCATCGGGCGGCCCGTCACAGAAGATGACATTGAGGCCGACAATCTTTTCTTGCGCGAAGTTGGTCGCACGGTCAGTGGTACTCAGTACGTGCAATGGGTGAGTTGGATGCACGCATGGTCGCGGCGCATGCTTGAGTGGTGGTACCCGCAAGACGGCGCACAACCCTTCGACATTTTGGTTACCCCCACACTGGCTGGGCCACCACCTAAGTTGGGGTGGTTAAGTGGCCCCGATGGTGGCATGAACATGCGCTCCATTTTGCAGTACACCGCGCAGTTCAATGTGACAGGTCAGCCAGCCATCAGCCTGCCGTTGCACTGGAGTGCCGACGGCTTGCCCATGGGCGTGCAATGTGTGGCCGCCACGCATCGCGAAGATCTTTTAGTGCGTTTAGGCTCGCAACTAGAGGCAGCTGCGCCGTGGAGCCACCGCATGCCACCGCTAGTCTGACGTCATGGCAACAGTTCGCATTCCCACCACCATGCGCCCCCTGTCGGGTGGAGCATCAACACTGCAAATTGAAGGCGCCACACTTGGCGACGTTTTGCGCAATCTTGAAGCAGCGCACCCTGGTTTTGGTGAGCGTTTGTTCGATGAAACAGGTGCTTTGCGCAAGTTTGTGAACGTTTTTGTATCTGACGACGACGTGCGCTACCTAGAGGGTCTCGATACTCCAGTTCCTGCCACCGAAACTGTTTCCATCATTCCTGCCGTTGCCGGCGGGGCTGTTTAGTTTTAGTTACGTTCGCTCAGAAATGAGCAGTACACAGAATCTGTTGAGAACTTTGTAGAACTCACACTCGGCTCACGAGAAGTTGACATGCGCATCGGTGAAGCCGCTGCCCCTACCTGTTTTGTTGCAGTGCCTTTGTAGCAACCAATGATGTAGGGAAACGCCGACGTGACGTAGTAGCGGTACGAGCCATCACTTGCGGTGCGTCCATTACATGCATCAAGTGTGTTTGCACCCCCCGCGGAATACGTGTACGCATCCCACGAATTTGTTTTTGGGTTGCCGGTTTTTGCGTATCCAGATGTGTACGTTTCGCCAGGGTTTGAATAGATGGGGAAGCCGTCGTTTGCATAACCAATAATCGTTTCATTGAGGTAACAAGCACTTGTTGCAACGATTGCGTGGTAGTGGTACTCACTGAAGAAACCTGTGTGTCCTTTGCAAGTATCGAGAATGTTGTTGTACACGGGGTCGCCGTATGATTCGGCTGCGGGCTGAGGGCCTTCAGTCGGCCCGTAAATGGGGATTCCGGTCACGGTAAAGCCAAGTGTTCCCATTTTATTTTTGATTGTTGTTGCGCTCGCTGCTGGCACTGGCTTCGTTGTAATTGTCCATGAATAGTTTCCCGGTACAAGCGCATTTGGGGTCACGGATGAGTAGGTATAACCAATCATTCCGTTTGAAGTAACTTTCAGTGAATCTCCTGAGCAGGTCGCTGTCACCGCAGGTTTTGCGTAATTACCACCAGCTCCAGTTGCGGCTGACAAATTGGGGAACTTCACATCTGAGGAACAGCCGACCGCGATGTTTGTGCTGAGAACTGCTGTCGTGATGGTGAAAGTACGACTGGTCTGCTTGCTTTTGTAATTACCCTTTGCAGCAATAGACACAGTGACCTTGCAACTGCCAGATGCTTTTGTGGTGAGGGTGGTGCTTTTCAATGTGCAACTTCCCGAGACCTTCCAAGATTTTGTTCCTGTCGAATTTGATGTTGCGATGGTGGAAACCTTCACAGATGAAGATGCAGCGAGGCTGGTGACGTTCCAAGTAACGGTGGGGGCGGTTCCGTTTGCCGCGTGAACCGTGCCAACGCCAGAAGCGAGCAGCGCGACGATAGTCAGGGCGAAGAGGCTCATTTTGCGGGGCAAATGAAAGCGAGGGCCAGATGTCACGGACGAGGACTTTGAATTATTAAACATGGTCTATTTCCTAGCATGCAGCCCGCTTTTTGGGGTGGCTTTGTGGGTGAAAAGGGGTCGGACCAGCGTTGGTGGGTTAGCACTCTCGGCGGTAGAGTGCTAGAACTCGAATATCCCGAGTGCGAACCCCACCTAATGGAGGAATCCAATGGCAAAGTTGATTGCTTTTGATGAAGAGGCCCGTCGCGGTCTTGAAGCTGGTATGAACAAGTTGGCCGATGCTGTACGCGTCACGCTCGGACCAAAGGGCCGCAACGTTGTGCTCGACAAAAAGTGGGGCGCTCCCACCATAACAAACGACGGTGTGTCTATTGCGAAAGACATTGAGCTCGAAGATCCATACGAGCGCATTGGCGCCGAATTGGTGAAGGAAGTTGCCAAAAAGACCGACGATGTTGCCGGTGACGGAACCACAACAGCCACCGTTTTGGCCTGGACCATGGTGCGTGAAGGCTTGCGTAACGTTGCCGCTGGCGCGAACCCAATGAGCCTCAAAAAAGGTATTGAAGCCGCCGTTGAAGCAGCCATTGGCAGCATCAAGGCACTAGCAAAAGAAGTCGACTCAAAAGAGCAAATTGCTCAGGTTGCTTCAATTTCGTCAGCCGATGAAGAAATTGGTCAGATGATCTCTGAGGCCATCGACAAGGTGGGCAAGGACGGCGTTATTACCGTCGAAGAGAGCCAGACCTTTGGCATGGAGATGGACCTCGTTGAAGGTATGCGTTTCGACAAGGGTTACATTTCGCCATATTTCGTGACCGACACAGACCGCATGGAAGCTTCACTTGAAGATCCATATATTTTGTTTGTTGCCTCAAAAATCACCAACGTGCGCGACATGTTGCCGATTCTTGAAAAAGTTATGCAAAGCGGCCGCACGCTCATCATCATCGCTGAAGATGTTGAAGGCGAAGCACTCGCAACTTTGGTTGTCAACAAAATCCGCGGAACTTTCAAGAGCGCCGCAGTAAAAGCCCCAGGCTTTGGCGATCGTCGCAAGGCAATGTTGCAAGACATGGCAATTCTTACTGGTGGCCAAGTCATCAGCGAAGAAGTTGGTTTGAAGCTAGAAAACGTGACGCTCGATCTTTTGGGCCGCGCAAAGAAAGTTGTCATTACCAAAGATGAAACAACCATCATCGAAGGTGCTGGCAGCGAAGACGACATTAAGGGTCGCATTAGCCAAATCAAAGCTGAAATCGACAACACCGATTCTGACTACGACCGTGAAAAACTGCAAGAGCGCTTGGCAAAGTTGTCGGGTGGCGTTGCGGTTCTCAAAGTTGGCGCTGCAACTGAAGTGGAGCTCAAAGAAAAGAAGCACCGCATTGAAGACGCAGTAAGCACCACAAAAGCCGCAATTGAAGAAGGCGTTGTGCCTGGCGGTGGCGTTGCACTTCTTCGTGCACAAGCAGCTGTTTATGCAGTAGCCGACAAGCTCACCGGTGACGAAGCAACTGGTGCTCGCTTGGTTGGTCGCTCACTCGAAGGCCCATTGAAGCAAATTGCTGAAAATGCTGGCATGGAAGGTGGCGTTGTTGTAGAAAAAGTTAAGTCGCTGAAGGGCAACGAAGGCTTGAACGCAGCAACCGGCGTGTACGAAGACCTCGTCAAGCTTGGTGTTATTGACGCAGCAAAAGTAACGCGCTCTGCATTGCAGAACGCAG
>Ga0114978_10002072_pt1 | contig 16647 bp, 13 predicted proteins | sample S_140212_EF_Meta_FD_87027 | JGI IMG/M metagenome (GOLD analysis project Ga0114978, IMG submission 87027) | Freshwater microbial communities from Lake Simoncouche, Canada to study carbon cycling - S_140212_EF_MetaG | ecosystem: Environmental > Aquatic > Freshwater > Lake | place: Lake... | reverse complement strand
TGGGTACTTTTCAACGAAAGACTCGATAGTCTCACCCATGTCAGTCAGAACCTCGTTCAGCAGAGGCGTGACCAGTCCCGACTTTGCAATCGGAGCAGTCTTGCTAGAGATCCAGGCTGGCCAGAAGACCTTCATGCGACCAACAAGCACGCTCAAGCACTTGATCGCACGGATGCGGTCAGGATGGTACTTGAAGCGAGTTGCGCACATTGTCTTCTGAGGAACCAAGATGAACTTTGCCACACACGTCTTGCGAGTTGCAGACGAGAATGTAACACGGCGCCTATTTCGAAACAAAGTTCGAGCAACATGCATACGCCCACGTCCGCGACGGGGCATAGCACGGCGTATCTCCTCCTTTTTGGAAGACGTCTTGACAAAGCCCTTGATGCCAGTAATACCCACCGCTGTACTGGCAATTTTAATCCACTCAATCAAGGAAAGAATGTCGTCGGCATTGTTACTACCTTTGGTGTAAGCAGGGAAACGTCCCTTGCCTGACATCCATCGCATGTCATTCTCCACTGTTGGAGTAAGAAATGCTATGTGGGGGGAAGGATGGAAACTTGACTCCATTCGAGTAGCCCCATGGGGAAAACCAAGCACTGATCGCCATGCAAAGACAATGTCGCTTAGAGCAACATAGAGCTCGTTGTTACAGTCACCTAGCTTTGCTCCCCTAAACATAGCCAGGACCGTCTGGATCGGAATACGACCCACAAAAAAGGAAATAATATTCTCAACTGGAAAGATCATTTCTAATCATTAATATTGAAATATATTAGGATAGTATTTTTCAATTTTTTATAAAATAATAAATGAATATGTTGATATATATATATAGATATATATCTGGCTAGATGTATTGTGTTTGTGTTTGTTTTTGTTTGTTACGTCATAAGATAAATGAATTGAGGTGCTTTATTCTCTAATGAACCCGTTAGGGCATTGATTTGATTGAACTAAGGCTTTAGTCCAACCTATCCACACTAGACTTGGGAGTCTAATATGAATCTTGAAGCACACCTATTTAGATAATTAAGCATATCAAGTGGTTTCAATTCAATTATCTTCGTTGACGAGTCGGACTCATTTTCACTGCAGACCAAGCAGTAAAGGGAAGCGCTATTAAACGCCCTACATGAATTTATTTCATATACTATTATAGAATACTACCCTTTCGGGGAACTTGCGTTCGATTCTTTTTCATATATAATTTAAATTCATGGATCAAGTACCATTACAAACTCCATTCACTAATGAACTTTCTTCCAAATAAATGGAACAAAGTGGTGAATCGCATCGAAATGCTATAGGTTACCCTATCTTAGTGGAGTTTTAGTATTAATATGTAAGCATATCATGTAAACTGGTGGTACTTAACCGACATCTTTAGATTAGGTATAGATAGAGTTTATTTTTCAATTTTTTTATATTTTTTCTATTATAGAATTATAAAGAATTATAATATATTTCTATTATATATAATAGAAATATATATATACATCTGTATATAGATGTGTTTTAACGCTCCAGTATCAATAACAACTTTCTTAATCGGAATAATTGGTAGTATTAGATTATTTAAACTAAACTTCAAAGCCGAAGCATTATTCTATTCATGGGTTGTATTAATGCAACTTGTTGAATATTTCTTATGGAAAAATCAACCATGTAATAACACTAATTTATTAGTAACAAATGTTGGTATGCTTATTAATCATTTAGAACCAATTGTTTTATGGATTGGAATTATATTATTTTCTGATAAACAATTACCATTATTAGTAAACATTATATTACTATTATACCTTTTTATCACTATCCAATATACACGAGAATATTTCAAAAAAAATAAATTAAAATGTACTAGTCCAACACCAGAATCTTCTCCACACTTACACTGGAAGTGGAATTATGGTAAATATTATCAATATTATTACTCTTTCTTTTTAATATGTCTTGTATTATTATCATTGTATGGTCTTAAGAATGGTGCAATCAATTCATTTATATTGGTTTCAACATATTTACTATCATTTATAATATACGGTGATAAACACAGTATAGGTGCTATGTGGTGTTTGTTTTCTGCATTTGCTCCATGGATAATACCATATTTAAATGATCTAATATAAATTAAATAAAAGTATTTATATTTATATATTATTAATATTATTAATATTATTATTAAATAATTTTAATTTTTCCGTTGCCTTTACATGTCCTTTATCTGCAGCCATTTGATAATATTGATTTGCAATTTCAACTATATTACTAGTTAATTCATAGAATTCACCCAATAGATACATTGATTCAATATCATCCTTTTCAATTGCTAATTGGTAATATTTTTCCATTTCTTCATGTCTATTAAGACGATTATATAATCTTCCTAAATTTTGCATCGCCATAGGTAATCCTTTATCTGCTGCCATTTTATAATAAGTTTCTGCCATTTTATAATTATACAGAATATCACAATAATACGCACCCATATTATTTATTGCTGTTACATTTGATTTTTTTATTGCTAGATCATAACATTGTTTCATTAATTCATAATTCTTCTCTGTAAATTGATAATAGTATCCTTTTTCTACTAAAGATTCATCATCCGCAAATTCTAATGCCTTCTCTAAACATTTTTTATGATACAAATGATTATTTTGTTTCTTAAAGTAATTCGCTAATTTCATATAACCTTTAGTATTTCCCTTCTTAATTGCCATTAAATAAAAACGTTTCATTTCATCAAAATCTGGCTCGGTATCTTTGTAAAAATCACCTAATCGTAACATTATTTCTGTATCACCTTTATTTAATAATATAAAATAAGCATCTTCCATCTTATTATAATCTTTTGTTTTATATTCATGATATAATCCGAGGTATTTTATATATACTTCATCTTTACAATTAGTATCTATTATATCATTATCATATAAATCAATAATTTTATCTCTTATATTTATATTACTAATAGCTTTATCTTTTTTATTAACTTTAATACCATATCTACAAGTTACTTCAAAAAATTTATTTTTTAAAACATCTTCTATATCTTCAGAACTTAATTTAATTTTCATGTATAATATATATATATTCTATTAATATATATTTTCTTCTTTTTATATACGAATTATGATTGTTCGCATCAAGTAAGAATTTCGCCCAAGTGGTTGAAAACCACCATAAAAAATATTTTATTTTTTATAAATTTAAATAAAAAAATAGATTATAAAACATAAATAAAAATAGAAAATATAGATTAGAATGCTTCCAACCATGCTTCTCTATCTGCTACAGGCATATCAATCTCATCCATAATTAGTAGAGCCTCAGCAATCTTCTCCTTCACATCAATATCTTTCTGTGAAATTGATGCAATCTTTTCTTGAAAAACTTCCATATCAGAATACGGTGATAGGAATGATGTGCTAAACCCAACTAGAACATTCGCCAAACGAGTGATATGGCCATGTGCACACATTCCAACAGAATCTTCACATTCTTGCCACATTCTTTGAATTAACTCCTTGTAGACATCTCCTTCATGCGTCTTAATAACTGCCCAAAGCGATCTCAATACCTTACGATATAAAAAATCTTCCTTTTCATAAATTTGTGATTTCTTTCCCCAATATAGCAAATCATTGTAAACTGGTTGAGTAGTTACCCAATCAAGACCAAGTACAGACATCCATGCAGTTACAATCTCGCTCGTTGTATTCTGTCCAACCGGAATCTTAATTGAATTAATAATATCCATATATTTCTTAGTCTGCTTATTGACAACACGAGTATGCACATTCTGTTCGTCATTTGTTAACTGTTGCAATTCATCCTTCTTAATTACAGCAAATGGATACATCTTTTCCCAGATATCAAGCATTGATAACAAACGCGCTTCAACATTAAACATTATTGCATCGACATAAATTGATTGTTCAATTTGATCTATGGTACTTTCTCTACGCTTGATTCTTCTTTCATACCTCGGTTTAAGGATATTGAAAATTTGATCTTCGACTGTTGCCTTAACTTGGATAACTTCTTGCGAATCGAGTTTTGTTACATACCACCACGGGAGTATGTCATCTTCAGGAAATTTGCGTTCCCAATTAAGCATCATCGAACCAACTACACTTTGAAGACGTCTTTCTTCTCGAATACGTCTCTGAATTTTATAAGTATAATATAATACATTTAGATATCATATTATATTTTTTTCAATTTTTATATTATCTTAATCTAAATAAGCATCAATTTAATGTAAATAAATATTTTGTTTTATTAATTGCTGCAACTATTTCATCACGTAAATTTAATAAATCTGAATCATATTTTGAATTTAAATATGTTGGTAATTTTTCTATAAAGTATTCAATCATAGTATCTAAATAGTCAGTTGCGTCTTGATCATCCAAATTAGATAATGTTATAGTCATCTCTTCTTTAAAATTAACTTTACCATATTTTCCAGAATATGTCTCAACAAATTCATCAATAAAATTAGTTAATGCCTCTAATAATTCATCAGCCGCTTTATGTCTTGCATAATTATCTGTTTGTAGATGATAAATATGTAACTGTTGACGGAATGAATAGAATTTAGGTATTATTCTATGTAAATAATTTTTAGAAGTAGATCCTTTTTTTAAGATGTTTAATTTTGGCATAATTATATATACTATATATCAAGAATTAAATTTAATGAAACAAATTATTGAAATCACTATTAAATCACATATAAATACAAATTCATATATATCAACATGAGTCTAAATCTTCAAAAATTACTTCATACTATATTACTTAGATCACCTACAAATTTATTTGATGAATTTATTGTAGAATGTATGAAATGGTATTCTAAACCAGCTCATACATTCACTGAAATGAGAAATAGAGAAAATAAAAAAGTACGAGGAGATATATTCGAAGAATTTTGTGTTCTATATCTAAAACATGTTAGAAAGTATAAAGATGTATGGCGCTTAGAAGATGTACCAGATGATATTCTTCAATCATTAGCTTTAAAACGTCGTGATATGGGTATTGACATTATTATAAAAGAAGGTGGAGTATATTCTGCAGTTCAATGTAAATATAAAAAACATTCAAATACTCGTAAAAATTCAGTATCTTGGAAATCATTATCTACATTCTATGCACTTTGTTCTAGAACTGGTAAAGAGTTTGAAGGAAAACGTGAATGGAATAAATATATTATAATGACAAATTGTGATTTTGCTAGACATGAAGGAGAACGAACTGATAAAGATTTATCAATATGTATTGGTACTTTTAGAAAAATAAGTTTAGATGAATGGACTTCAATGTGTGATCTAACTGGTCATATTGTAGGAGAAGGAGAAAATAATTATATAAATGAGATAAAAACAAATGAAATCGAAACAATAAATATACAACAAGATGTAGATCTAGATACAGATGAAGATACTAATAGCAAGGAAACTAAAAATAAAGAAATTAAGAAACCAATTAAAAAAACTATTAAAAATCCAACTAAAGAAGAATTGAGATTATTACGATTAGCTTATTATGATAAAAAAACTGAGATATAAATATATTTTATAAATTATTAAATTATTAAGTTATTAAATTATAAATAAATCTTTACATAGCATCAGCATAGTCTTCCCACGACATATATTCTTCTTCTTTCTTAATTTCAATATCTTTAACTGAAATATTTGTATTATCTTTAGGCTCCAGATTCTCCTCTTTAATAATTATCTTTTTAATTTCTTCTTTTATAGTTTCAACTATCTTTATATCTTTCTTAACTGGTCTTTCCCCAGTTAAAATATATTTCTTAAAATCTTTTGATTCATTTGTTAATAATGATTCTATTAACTTTTTATCATTTGGTACAACTCTTCTATATCTCTGTACTAATACATCTGATATATTTACTCCAGAATATATTACAATACCTTCGTGATCCAATCCTCTTCTACCTGCTCTTCCAATTGCTTGAAATGCCAATGTATTATCAATATCTTCCAATGGTTCACCCTTTAGTCCACCTAATAACATTACTGACTTAATTAGATAATTTACACCAACTGCAAATGTCTTATCAACTAGTATAATAGATGGATTTTTATTGATATAGTATTGTGTAACACGTTGAAATGCTGGTGCCATCAAATCACTGTAACACAGTAATCCGTATTCGTGACCAATCATAAATGGATGATCATAGTCAATTGACTCACCAGGATTAATCTTACACATTCTTGTAATTCTTTCATCTGAAAACTTAGGAGTCGGGAGTATATTATTACTATTAATCTTTCTTTCACGCTCAATTTCACGATTAATGTGATTTCTTACTTTACGTGTATTTTCAGGAGATACATCTGTTGTATTTAATTTTGCTTCCGGATGTAATAGATATTCATTACGTAATCCAATAGAACCACCAATACATTTTGCAAGTTCATTCTTAACATGTATTTGTCTTAGTTCATAAATTGATTCACATGTTAATTTTGCACTATATTTCTTATTAAAATCATCTACATATTTTTGCATATTAAGTAACTTTCTTTCTGTTGGTATGGAATAACTATCATAAAACTTTTCTAATGCTGGTATTGTCTCATTAACTAGAACATTTTCAATCATTCTACTTTCTTTTTCCTTTTTATCATCTTTACTCATAGTTTCTTTTGATGTTTTTGTCTTACTTAGAAGTTCCTCAATTTTATCATTATGAGCTTTTAAAATTGGTTGATCATCATTAAAATTATCATATACTAAATCATTATAGTCTTTTATTAAATCAGTTAATGTTATAAATGTTCTTAAACATTTCTCAGAATCCATCTTAAATATTAACATTGGTTTTATACCAGCACTATACTTCTTTAAGAGTGTATATAATTCAAACATTGTCAATGAATCTTCATCAATTGGATTATTACTAATAATATCTTCCAATTTATCATCATTTAATTTTTTTAGATACGCAAAAATATCACATTCTAAATTATGAACATCTTTTAATGTCACAAATCTTTGTACTGTCTCATTTACTCTAGGAAAATCTGATAATTTATGATACAAATTAAATACTTCCATTGGATAAAGACCAATATGAGTAAATGTATTAGATTTTAATGTACTTACTTCCATATGTTCTAACGGATTAATTGGAATTAAATTACCATTTTTAATGATTAATCTCTTTTGATTACAAAATCTAGTTTTTTCATTAACACTATATACATTATTATCAAATATAGATGTTAACCATCCGTTTACTTCTTCAAAATTAGGTATAGTTGCAGATAAACACATTACTGGAATTTTATTAAAGGAGCCCCATAATAATATATACTCATATAATTCACCATTTGGATAACTAATGTTATGAAATTCATCTAAAATTATATAATCTGTATCTTCTTTAATTTCACCCCTTTTAATGAGTTTAACTATCTCGCTAGGTGTGCCAATTATAATATCGTCTTTCTTAGAAAAACGTTTATAGCTATATGTACCAATCTCTAATCGCACATTTTTCTTAACTTCACCAATTAATTGTTCACTTTCCATTAGTGAAGTAATAATAACACCCGCTAATTGAAGACCAGTCGGACCAGTTGGAATAACATATATTACCTTATTATTTTTTCTAATCGCATAAGTGGCTAACAGTGTTTTACCCCATGATGTCGGCGCAGATAGTAATATACTCATCATTAATTCTACATTTTGTAAACAAGTTTTTTGTATACTATCTAACGTAAATCCGTTTGTTTTGAAATACCAATGTGGGTATAAATTATGTGTAAATTCTTTAATTTGATATGTAAACCAATCTACATCATGTTCCTTAAAATATTGTGATACCTTAAGATCAATACTTTTTACTGTTTCATTATTTTTTAAATAAAGATATATTAAAAGTAACACATGATACTGACATTTAATTAATACATTACATTTATTTTTAAATGTTGCTGTACTTTTTACATCAACATATCTTCCTTTCTTTATTTTATCAGAATTTTCAATTTCTTTTTTTCGTATAATTTCTGTAATCATGTGTATATTATCTATAAGAATCTTTGAAAAATTATTATAATATTGATTCCTGAATCTATGATTCTTAATCATTTTTACATTGTTAAAAAATACACTTATAATATTATCTTCTGTATCTTTAAAACTAATTCTTTTTAAAATATTATCTTCTTTATTATCTACCTTACCATCCTGAATATCTTTAATTTCTCTTTTAGAAAATTCTTCTTCTCTTATCTTAAAATTATTAACTCTGAGAAAATTCTCTAAATTTTGACTATATTCATGATCACTTACGTCTATATTTTTTTGTTGTTCATACTTAACACTTGTTAATGAATCAATATCAATTTTAAATATATTCACATATCCCTCTTGGATATTTAATATCTGTTTAATAAGTGATTTTAATTTAATTGGGCTTCTAATTTCATTGTCAATATTCTTAATAATCCCATTATGATTAATACGTGTTTTGATTGTTTGAATAAACGTAACTATAGATTGATTATCATTCTCAAACGATTTACTAAACAAAAAAATTTTCCATAATTGTTTATACGCATCTTTTATTAAGAAGTCGTATTTATCAATAATTTTAATAACTTGTTCATAAATTTGTTCACATTGTGATTCATTGTGTAACATTTTATTAAAATTATTCTGTGATTTTATATAAGCGAATATTTCTTCCGACATCTCAGTCATTGTTTCACTTTCATCTGGAATATCATCGGTTATTTTTAAATTTTTTGGTAACCTTTGAGTTCCTGCTAAATCTGTTAAGACATTAGTCTCTTCATTATTACTCATTAATATATTATGATTATCTACATTTTATTATATTATAATAAAAATATATCAATTTTTTATAAAAAAATTGAAATTAATGATCTATAGATTGTCATATATTTAATATAAAACATGTCTGATCAGCCGATTGATAGCATGAATGTAGTTGCAAGTGGTATAAGTGTACCCTTGGCGCCGGAGATGCAGGAAATACAGAAGGTCGAAGAATGGGCCTCAATGTTTAATGGATCTAATCCCAAACTGGCAGTGTTTGATCTAGATTTCACTATTTGGCCATTTGATTGTGACAAAGATGTGTTACCGCCGTTTAGTTCAGATTTTTATGGAGGCGTTCGTGATCGTTATCAGCGAGCATCAAATCCATATTTTGATGTTCCTCAAATTATTGCAGCTTTAGTAGATGCAAATATTCCGATTGCATTTGCATCGCGAAATCCTAGTGCACATCACATAGAGTCTCTTCTGCGTCTTATTGCAATTTGTCCAAAGACAAAGCCCCATATAAAAACATTATGGGATGCTCTGCCATCTAGAGAGTTCTTTCATGCCTACAGTAGCAGTGGATATGGAAGGGGAAAGATGCGCCATTTTATGGCAATTCAAGATGCAAGTGGTATTCCTTTTAATGACATGGTTTTCTTTGATGATCTCCCAGAAAATGTAGCACACGCAGATACCATTGGAGTTACAAGCATCATTGTTGGTCGTCGAGGACTTACATGGGATGCAATGGCTAGAGGCATTGATAGTTGGCGACAGAAAAAGGCTAGTTGTAGAACTACGGTACCAGTTTCAATGTCTGGTAGTGGATCTAGCGATATTCAAATGCAGTCATCAACTGTAACTATTTCTCTTGAGAGTATACAGGAGGAGGTTAAGGAAATAGTCGGAGGAATCGTTCAGACGGTGAATCTAATGTAACAGTCAAATACAGCTATTTCTCTTGAGAGTACATAGAAAAAAAAGAGATGAGGAGGTGGTGGTGCAGGAGGAGGAGGTGGTGGTGCAGGAGGAGGAGGTGGTGGTGCAGGAGGAGGAGGAGGAGAAGAGTAAAATCATTTAATTCATTTATAAATTCTTATATTTAGATAATTTTATTACAAATAAAAATTGATTCTTTTACAGATTAAATTTAGATGGTTATATAAATATATAATCATCTAATATATGTCTAAAAAATATATTAGTGTAACATTAACTATGTTTTTTAAACCAACTGATGTTAATTCTCAAGATTTAACTATTGATACAAAGAACACAATTCAATTTTATGCTAATAAAGTAATAAATAATAATTCTATTAAAGATCTTGTTACTGATCTTAATATTACTCCAATTAAATATATGGAATATATTGCTTCTTATTGGGGTATTCTACATTCAGCTAAATGGATATCTGACAATACAATTGAATGTATTATTCTTTTAGATAATAGGTATATTAATATTGGTAAAAGAGATATTGTAAGTACTCTACTAACAAATTCATTAGAAGATGGTGAATATGAATCAAGCGAATCAAATGGGTGGACTCTAAAAACATCAGATGGATACGAATATGGCTTAGTTGATTATCGTAAAAGAGAAAATATTATAATTAAAGATCATAATATTATATCTATATCAATATCAATTTAAAAATATGCTTTCAATACATTCTCTGTTATAAAGAAGTCCCTTTCTTGAACTAAAAATATTATAAAACATTGTTCTTAAACTTGTTTTTTTACTTAATTTCTGAATAAACAAACAAATATTTTCTTTTATCATTATTATTTCAGCAGTTCTTATATTTGATTTTTCAAAAGAATTTCCAGTTATAAAAATATGAATCATATCTACTACTGTTTCTAAATCAGTCGTACTGTATGTACCTTTGGCCCAATCATCTAATACTTTGCTCATAATATTAGTATTAAAAGGCACTTGTAATTTTTTAAATAATCCTTGATTCTCTTTTATTTTTTTAACTCCTACAGCTTTTGGTTCATGATACTTAAGACTATATCCATCTTCATATAATTCTTGAATTGTATCTTGACCAAATAAAATATCATATGTTGAACTATCACTTATATAACAGGTAATATTATATATTTTATCATTATTTAATTTAGGATCATCAAATTTAAAAGATAATAATATTAAATCTGTTTCACCTATATCTGTTGTACCAGTCACACCAGTCATATTCTTTAAAAATTTATTGAATATTAGATTATTTTTATATTGTTGTTTTGGTTCACCATGTGCATCGTAATAACCTAAATATTGTAAAAATCTTGTACCTACTAATGTTCTATAAGAATTTCCACTATCAAATACTATTTCTAGTGTTGTTCCGTCAATTCCATTTCTATTACGATTCATTGGTATCATAATATTATCAACTAAAAATAGTATCTTTTCATGTCCAATATTTGATTCAATATATTTGGGTATATTCTTATATATTTTTTCATATTTTTGTGTATCTCGATCATTTAATTTGGTTTGTTCAATTTTAAAGTAATTGTGTATAATTGTTAGCATTATATATAATTTCATTATATTATGATAACATACTAATTCAGTAGTCATAATAGATTGATTTTGTATTACAATACAAAAATTCTTTCTAAAATAAGATTCAATAAATTTCCTTATACAGTTATCTTCTCTTACATCACCATTAATGACTCTAAAATATTGTATTGTAGTAAATGGAGTATTTATGAGCTCACAATTATCAAAATTAAATGGTTCTGGACTCTCTATACTATAATTTTGAATCATCTGATGAGTAGGATTTAAATAGTCATCAAAGAAAAATTTATTTATCATAAAATTACGATTTACTAAATTTATATCATTATCATTAATACAAATCTTAAAATTATAAATAGTATATAAAAATCTATCTCTTGTGTCATATTCATAAGATATTACGATTACTTTTCCCGATTGAAGAGGAATACTAAATTGATATGGTGTTTTAGCACCACCAATTTGTTTATACTTTAATTCTAAATATTTATTTTTATATTTTTGATATTTATCAAAATATTCCATATTATAAATTATAAATTATAAATTATAAATTAATTATTAATTATTATTTTACTTATTAATGTAAACAAACTTGGGATTATTCAACCAATAAGTTTTAAAATCAAGTCTTCCCATTACATTTTTATTTTCCTTTACAATATATGTAAATTTAATGATGTTCTGTGTAATATAATCATCAATTATAATCTCCTCAGATGATTCTGAATAGCCATCACTAAACAAATATATATTAAATTCTAATGATGAATTTATTGTAGTGTATTCTTTAATAAAATCTAATGGAACAGTTAAATTTCTACCATATGATCTACACATATCTAAATTTTCTTGTTCTATTACAGAGCTTCTATTATAATCATATAATTTATATGATTCATTGTTATTTTTTAAATTATTAATAGTTTCTTCAACGTAATCTTTAATATATTCTAAATTAAAATCTGATGGATAAAATATCAGATTCATTATCATTCTTGTATATAGAATTATTGATTTATAAATTTACATAATAAAATAATAGGATTTTAATAAATCAATTTTTTAGTATTTGATTAACCTTGCTAAAATTACGTATACTAAAACTTAAATTGGTACGTTTCTCATTACACAGTCTATTAATTTCTTTATGAATTGAAGCTCCTAATTCATGAGATACAGTAAGATTAGAACTAATTGCATTTTTTAATCTACAGCATTCATAGATATCTGATGCATCAAGTTTTTGTAAAAACTGACAATACCAAATGAGTTCTTCATATTTATAATAATACGTTTCCCATGGACGAGGAATGTTTCTTTGTAATTGATATTCACATTCTTCTAGCATCTTAAAATTTTTATCTTTATAATATTTAGTAATTAGATCAAAATTCTTCATCATCTTTCCTTGTCCAAACATACCCTTCTTTACACACTTAATTCGGTGAGCCATATTATTATGAAATCTATCCATTGCAATAGTTATCTTCGCATACAGTTCAGAATTATTAAATTCATCCATTTTATCAAACAGTTTTTTAAACATGTTTGGATTTGACTTGGGAGGACGAACAACATGATTATATTTATTTGATGTAAGTATCAACATTTATATAATAATATGTAATGTAAATGTAGGCTATAAAAAAATCAATTTTTATATACTTATAATTCAAGTATGATCTAAAATTATAAGTTTATCTAAGTAACTGATTGATTCGATTTATATCACTAATTGATTTTACTTCTTCTTTTTCTTCTGTAGTCATAGAATCAAAGATAGCCTTCATACGATGTAATTTATAATTAAATAATTCTTTTGGATCTCTCGATAATTTATCATATAAATCGCGATTATATGATTTAATATTATGTATTTCAGTTAATAATGGCTGACAATTACTTACAGAATTATTACAATTTCTACCAATATGATCAAATTCACATCTAAAATAATTATCGTCTAATTGAATTCCAGTAATCGCACATTTATGTCCATTATTATTAAGAACTTGATCTTTCACTGCTTCTGTAAATACTGCTCTTTTACATTCAATCGATTTAATCTTTTTAATATCAGACTTGGAACTAGGTCCTACTTCATTTATATATTGAACCTCAATTCTAGTTTCTTTGTGTATAAAATCAGGTATTATAATTTCATTAGCAAATGGACATCTTTTAATACATTTCGTGTTACCATTTTCAAAAAATAATACATCTTTAATTGGTAATCCATTATCATTCGGATTAATAAATGTAAACTTAATGTCGTGTGTACTATCATCAACAGTAAATTCAGGTTTTTCTGGTTCTACTCTTTTATTAGGCGTTAATGTGATTTCCTTTATTTTATGTTCACATTCTTTTTTATAACCAGTAATTGTAAATGTATATTTTGCTTGTGGTGTTAAATTATCAATATACACCTGAGTATCTATTTCATTCAAAATAATCATTTTATTATTATGCATATATTTTATTTCAACTTTATCAAAATCATCAGAATTAATATCTATTGTAATTTCACCCCAATATACATTATGTTCAACTTTAAGATCAACTTGCTTTAATTTTTGTTTCGGAGATAATTGTTTAGGTGATGATTTTTTAGAAAGTGCTTTATTTTGTTGAATTGGAGCAGCACCAGATACAAATAATGTACTAGATGATAGTCCTGGTGATTTTATAGGAATTGAATTAGTATCTATAATTAGCTTATTACGATCAATATATTCTTCTATAAATATATTATCCAATAATTTATAACCTTGGATTGAATCATGTGAAATAATATCTTTAATGTATTTCTTATAAGGAGACCAATCTTTTATTCCTTCTGCACAGGGGGGAGAATCTAATTTAATTGTTGTTGGTTTAAAATCTTTTAGATTTTTATTTGCATGTGCAATACAATAATTATTAAATTTTCCTAAAGTAGTATTATTAGTATAATCAGAAATATTTTTAACTAATTTATTTCTAACTCTTGTAATCAAATAATATTTCATCTCAGTATGTAGAGAATCCATGGTAGATTCTCTTTTATTTGTCTTAATACCTAAATATTTTTCAGCAAACTCCATATTTAAATCATTAATATATATCGAAAAGAAAAATGGACCACCATTTCTAAAAATGGAATCACTCGTATTTTTTGATTCTGATAATATTCTATAACTTCCATCATAAAAATCATATATTAAGGATCTTTTATTTGCAGCCTCATATGGTTTTCCAATTTCTTCCCATTCTCTTTGATTCATAAATTGATATTTGCATACAAAATTTCCAATAATATTATCTTTCTTAAAATCAATCTTAACATCAGATCCACATATACCTTTTGAACTAGATAATAAATAATTTGTTGTAATTAATGTATCATCTGATTTTTCATTTGCATATATCTTTTCTTCAAAGTACCTTTTATTATCCTTTTGGAAATATGTAACATCAAATACAAGTGGTTTATATGAATTGTTTAAAATATCAATATACTTGCCATTCTTTTTTGTTACTTTATTTTCATAAAAATTTATATTATCAATCTTCTTAGACATTAATATTAATTTTGTCATAAATACTTGATTATTAATTGTCGCATTTATAAGATTTTCATACGAATCTCTAGATAATTGTAAAATAATAACTGTACCCTTATTTTTCTTAAGATGTTCTACTAATTTTAAACTACTTTCAGATATATATTTTATATTATCATTTATAAGTTGATATATATCTTCAGAAATTTCTTTAATTATTAAATTATCTAAATTCTGATCTATCTTTCGATAATCATTTTTTACTGTTTTCATATTATCTAATTGCTTAAAATGTTCTCCAGAATTATATCTAAGACTTCTAATATTTTTATTTGTTTCAACCTTACTCAATATTAAATACTCAATTGGTTCTAATATTGCAGATGATCCAACGAAACCAATATTTTTACAACCAATTTTAGATTCCTTTTTTAAAATAGAATCACCAATACCTAATAGTTGTGGTGGTTTTTCACATCCGTCTCCATTATCAAATATCATTAAATAGTATCCATCTTTTCCATTATTTATAAATTCATAATTAATTATATCTGCATTTGCATCTAATGAATTATGAAATGTTTCATGAATAATATCCTCTTCTGAAAATCCAGATGCTTTGTTTCTATGTTCTGATATTGCATGCGAAAATGATCTTGATGTATCTGTCGCCATGATTTTTATAATATAATTGAATAATAATATCAGAATATGGTTAAAATTCAATTTTTTACAAATTATAAATAAATTAATTATAACATCTACATTTATTCCTATTTATCGACAATGGTGGCGGAGTTACTTCAATAAATCTATCAGTTATTGAATTATATCCATTCGGTATTATTATTTCAAATTCTACTTTATCTTGCCAATTACTCCAATCATTCCATATACATCGCTCATAATTATATTCTTTTATTAGTTTACCTAGGAACATTCTATATTTAACATCGTTGTTATATACGATATTTAGGTCATCTTTATTATAATTATCATACAATCTTATTAAATCATAGTTTCTACCGCGAATTAATTCATCTGCTTTTAATATTCCTCTAACAGTATTTGGTCCCGTTTCAATATTTACTAGATATAATGTTAATATATATGGTGAATTAGATTCATTACAATCATCTATTAAAGTAGAATCCTTTAATATATTGTCATTATACATTAAACAAAAATGAGATAAATATTTTGGCCAATCATTATTTGTCATATTTTCGTGTACTATCTTTTCTTTAATGTCTTTAATTGTATATAAATATTTTACTGTCATTAGTAGCATCATTGAAGTATGTGAATTCTTAATTGCAATATTAAAGATTTGTTCTTTTTCTACTTTTTTAAGATTAGAAACAATCGGTCTGTTTAATTCATTCGGTATATCAAGTATATCATGTGTACTAATTAGTTTTTTCTTTGTTAAAAGATTACCCATTTATTTATAAATTATTAGATATAATTTATAAATAATACATAGATAAATTCTAATTAAATCAATTTTTATAGATTATTTTTTACTTTATCACGTATTATACTATCATATGATATTCTATTTATTTTATGATTGATTTTTAAGTCTACCGTTTGTTCAATTTGTCTAGCTAAGTTTATAACTTTTAATAATGACTCTAATAAATCTTCTGAAAAACTACAATACTCGGCGTCAATAAATAATGCTCCAATTGGT
>Ga0114978_10002071_pt1 | contig 16648 bp, 17 predicted proteins | sample S_140212_EF_Meta_FD_87027 | JGI IMG/M metagenome (GOLD analysis project Ga0114978, IMG submission 87027) | Freshwater microbial communities from Lake Simoncouche, Canada to study carbon cycling - S_140212_EF_MetaG | ecosystem: Environmental > Aquatic > Freshwater > Lake | place: Lake... | reverse complement strand
CCCGGAGGACATTCCGCGAGCCATCGCGGCCCTCTCGAAGAGGAAATAAAACAGAGGCGGGAACGCCGGCTTCTTTGGTCAGGTTCGGCGGACCGCCGGCTCACCCGTTAAGGCCGCCGGGGCAGAAAAAATCGTTCGCTCAACTTAGCGAACAACCAACAACCGGCAGGGAATCACTTGATAGAGCCAGTTCAGGTGGAGCGGCAATGTGCCGTCCGCTTCCGCCTTGACGATCAACAAATCCGCCTCGATCCCCTGAATCGCTTCACACAAATTGTAACCCGTGTTGGAAGTGACGACCCGCGTCTCGACCTCGAGCCCGGTCCCGGCAAAGCTCGCAGTTAATTCCTCCAGCCAGGCGTTCACGTCGAACAGGGGTTCCCGGCGCGAAGCCGCGATGGCGGCGGCAAACGGCGTCTCGTTCACCGCGATCGTGATGTGTTGCGGGCGCAAAACCCGGGTGACCTCGTGCAAAAAAGCCCCGCTGTTTTCGCCGGGATCCAGGGTGAAAATCAGCCGGTTCAGCGGAGCGGGGTCCACCACAGGCTTGGGCACGAGCATCAAATCACAGGTCATGCCGCGCAGCAGATCGCGCGCCACCCCGCTGGTGAAAAGGGTGTCGTCGGCCTCGTTTTGCAAGGCACCCGCAATCAACAAATCGAATTGGAATTTTTTGGCCGCCGCAAGGAGGGCCTGTGCCGGCGTTTTGCCCTCGACCCAACGGACCTCCACTTTCCGGCCCAAGGCTTCGCAGAAACGCTTCTCTTTTTCGGCGTCGTAGGCGGCCGCATGCACGATGTCCAACGAAGCGCCGCAATGCGCACTAAAATGCCCGGCCTCCGCCAACACAGCCGCAAACCTCGGGGAAAAGGTCAAAGCGACTCCTGCGCGCTGGTAGCTCATCATCGCGGTAAACATCGCCCGTCTCCCTGCCACGCGCTAGGAAAAAACGCTCGGGGAAAAACTACGGCCGGGCCAGCGCCAGGATACCCCGGTATTCGTCCGCCGCCAGCGGCATCACGCTCAGGCGCGACTGACGCAACAGCGCGATTTTTTCGAGGCGTTGGTCTGTCTTGATTTCGGCGAGGGTCACGGGACGCTCCAGCGGCTTGAGCGGCACCAGATCCACGCAGACCCAGCCACCATCCTGCGCCGTGGGATCGGGATAGGCCTCGCCCGCGACCTCCGCCTCGCCCACCACACACCGGTCCGTGACGCTGTGATAATACAGTACGCGGTCGCCCCGGCGCATGGCCTGAAGATTGTTGCGGGCCTGAAAATTCCGCACGCCGGTCCAGGCGGTTTTGCCATCTTTCACAAAATCATCCCACGAATACGCCGCAGGTTCCTGCTTCACGAGCCAGTGTTTCATACGCAGCAGTGTTTGAGCGATTTTCCGTCGAGATAATCAAGGATACTTTCGAGGGTAAGGGCGGAAAGGCGTTCGACGGCCTCCTTGCTGTTGAAGGCGACATGCGGCGTGAGCACCACGTCCGGTCGCTTCATCAGACGGTTGTGGGTGACGAGACGGGAAAATTCGGCCGCCCGTCCGGGGGAAAATTCCCGGCTCACCGGCGTGGCGGATGCGCCATGCACGCGCTCGGCGATTTTCTCACCCAAAATCGCGGTGGCGCCCCCGCCTTGAAACACCCGTTCATCCTCCAGCACATCGAGGCCAAGGCCACCCACCTGTCCGGCATCAAGGGCCTCGATGACCGCCTCGGTATCAATCAATCCCCCGCGCGCCGTGTTGATCAGCAAAATCCCCGGCTGGCAAAGCGCCAGCGTCTCACGGTTGATCAGGTGACGCGTGGCGGTATTGAGCGGCAGGTGCAGGGTGATGACCTGCGACTCACGCATCAGCTCCTCGAAGGCGCCATACCGAAAATCCAGGAGTTCGCTGTAAAACGGATGCGGATCGGTATCGCACGCGATCACGCGCATGCCAAACCCCAAGCCGATGCGAATGACATGCAGCCCGATGCGTCCCGCCCCCACGACGCCCAATGTCTTCCCCCGCAAATCGAAACCCCGCAGCCCCTCGCGCGAAAAATGCCCCGTCCGCACCGCCGCATCCGAATCCCGCAAACGCCGCGAAAGCGCCAGAATAAGGGCAAAGGTGTGTTCGGCCACCGTGTTCTCGCCGTAGTTTTCAACATAGGAAACGACCACCTTGCGACGGCGGCAGGCCTCCAAATCTATATGATCGCACCCGGTGGAGCGCGTGGCGATCAAGCGCAAGGCCGGATGCGCCGCCAGAAAATCCTCCCCGATTTTTTCACTGATAAAGACCGAGACAACCTCGGCATCCACCGGAACGTCCGCCAGCTTCCGGGTAAAAAACACCTCATGCGCTGCCAAAGCCCCGTGAAAAAAGGCCCGGCCCTCCTCCTCGACTTCGACAAAAGAAATTTTCCTGCTTTGCACCGGGGCTTCGCTCATCAAAATTAAGGATTCCCAATATGTCCGCCGCGAGTCAAACAGGTTTCTTCATCAGCTTCGAAGGTTCGGAAGGTTGCGGCAAGAGCACGCAGATCCGCCACCTCATCGAATCCCTCCGCGCGGCCGGTCACAAACCCCTTCTCGTGCGCGAACCCGGCGGCACCCCCATCGGTGAACCCATCCGCCATCTTCTCCAGCATTCGCCGGACAATGGTGCCATGACCCCCGAAGCCGAACTCCTCCTCTTCGCCGCCAGCCGCGCCCAGCTGGTCCGCGAAAAAATCCTCCCCGCCCTCGCCGACGGACAGATCGTCATCTCCGACCGCTTCCTCGATTCCACCACCGTCTATCAAGGCGTGGCCCGCAAAATCGCCGCCGCAACCGTCGAGACCATCAACCGTTTCGCCGCTGGCACCTGCCTGCCCGATGTGACCTTCCTCCTCGACCTTGACTGTGCCGAAGGCCTCGCCCGCTTGCGCCGCCGGGCCAAACCCGACGACAAACGCGACCGCATGGAAGAGGAACCCCTCGCCTTTTACGAGGCGGTCCGCCTCGGCTACCTCGCCGTCGCCCAGGCCCACCCCACCCGCATCCGCGTGCTCGATGCGGCCAAACCCCAGGAGGAAATCGCCCGCGCTATCCGCGACGAACTCCAGCAAAGATCCCATGTCCTTTTCCAAGGAATCTGCGTTTGAACACCTGAGCCAGGCCAACCGCGCCGGCCGCCTCGCCCACGCCTACCTGCTCAGCGGCCCCCTCGGCAGCGGCAAATCGTGGCTCGCCACCCGGCTCGCCGCCATCACCCTGGAATGCGACCCCGCGCGCGTGCTCACCCACCCCGACGCCCACATCCTCCAGCCCGAATCCAAATCCCGACGCATCGTCATCGAGCAGATCCGCAACCTCGAACACTCCATCCAGCGCAAACCCCTCCTCGCCCGCACCAAGGTCGTCATCATCCACGAAGCCGACCGCATGCAGCCCCAGGCCGCCAACGCCTTCCTCAAGACCCTCGAAGAACCCCCGCCCGGCTCTCTCATCCTCCTCCTCAGCGCCCTGCCCGAGGCCATGCTCGAAACCATTCTCTCCCGGTGCGTGGAAACCTCCCTTCACGGCACCGGCAAACGCGAATCCTCCCCCGAGGAAGCCGCCGTGCTTGCCGCCCTCGACGCCTGCCTCGTCCAGCCGCCCGAACCCGGTGCCGCCGAAGCCTTCCGCTTCACCCGCGCCGTCCGCGACCTCATGGCCGTCCAACGCGAAAAAATCTCCGACGAATACGAGGCCACCCTCAAAGCCGACATCGCCCACTACAAACAAACCTCCGACGGCGGCTCCTGGCTCGACGACCGCGCCGAACAAATCAAAGCCCTCAGCGAAGCCGGGGCCCTACGCGAACGCGAACGCATCCTGCAAATCGTCTTCGACGCCCTCAGCAGCGCCCTGCGCAGCCAGCACGGCCAACCCGCACCAAGCCCTGTCGTAAAGTCCCTCGCCGAAAAATTCCCCACCGCGAACCTCCTCCGCCGCCTCGATGCACTGGAAACATTGCGCCGCCGCCTAGCCAGCGGCGTGCAGGAAGCGTTAGCCTTGGAGAGCGGATTTCTTGAAATGATCCGCTCCGGCTCTTCGGGCGGCTCATAAAAATTCACCGGCATCCGGTCACTCTTACCGCTCATATAATGACATAATTCCTGCTTGGTTTCCCACAGGGCCCGCCCTTCGGGCTCCCTGCGTCCAGAGTTGCAATTGACCAGCCAAAGAGCTTAAACGTAACAACAAACCAACCCGCCGAACTTCAGTTTTGCAGTGTCCCGCTTCCGGGTCAGGCCACCATCACCGGGCACCTGGAGATTTGACAAGCGGAGGGTTTCTGATTTTTACCACTACTTGTGAAACACCTTTCCGCTCTCGCCCTGGCCGTGACGCTTGCCACCGCCATTTTCAAAAAAGACGAAACTCAGTATCCGGGACAACAGCCCTGAGCACGGACGCCACACCGCCTCCCCGCCCCGCGCGGGTGAATCTCCGCACCCCGGATGTGATGTCCCGTGTCCAGGCCGAGGTGGAAAGCCACTATCGCAGCGAAGCGGTGGAACGCATCCGCGCCCAGGGCGGCGTGATGCAACAGGGCGGCACGGTCATCCGGCTGGCCAAGCAATTCGGGTTTTGTTACGGCGTCGAACGGGCCATTGATCTCGCCTACGCGGCACGGAAAGTTTTTCCCGAGCAGCGGATTTTTTTGCTCGGCGAGATTATTCACAATCCCGATGTCAACGCTCAGATTTCCGCCATGGGCATCCACCACTTGGAAGCCCGCCCCAGCGATGCGGACATCGCCAGTCTCACCGCCGAGGATGTCGTCATCGTCCCCGCCTTCGGAGCCGAGGTCACCACGGTGGATGCGGTAAAAACGCGTGGCTGCCAGATCGTGGACACCACCTGCGGCGATGTGATGAGCGTGTGGAAACGCGTGCGGCAAAACGCCACCGAACAGGTCACCAGCGTGATTCACGGCAAGGCGGAACATGAGGAAACCCGCGCCACCGCCTCGCGCGCGCTCGGGCCCCGGGGCGGCGGCCAATACCTCATCGTGCTCGACACCGCCGAAACCGAGCGCGTGTGCGAATACATCCGCCAAGGCGGGGACAAGGAGGCTTTTCTCGCCCATTTCCAAAACGCGCATTCCCCCGGTTTCGACCCCGGCCTCCATCTTCGCCAAATTGGAGTCGCCAACCAGACCACCATGCTCCGCAGCGAAACAGAGGAAATCCAGCGACGCATTCGTGACGCCATTGCAACACGTGATGACGGCAGTTCCGCCAACTTCCGATACTTCGACACGATCTGCGGCGCGACCCAGGAGCGGCAGGACGCGCTCTTTCAACTGCTCGACGAATCGCTGGACCTCCTCATCGTGGTGGGCGGCTACAACAGCTCAAACACCTCACACCTCGTTGAAATCGGCGAGAAAAAACTCCCCACCTGGTTCGTCCGAAATGCCGAATGCCTGATCTCCGCGACGGAAATCCGCCACTACGACATTCATCAGAAATCCGAATCGATCAGCCGGGACTGGTTGCCGGAAAAGCCCCTCCTCACCGTCGGCGTCACCGCCGGGGCGAGTTGTCCTAATAACTTGATCGAAGACACGATCAACCGGGTCTTGGAATTGCGCGGCGAAAAAATCAGCTAAGGAGGGTTTCCAGCATGGCTTGGCCGACGGAAAAACTCAGGCGCGCCGAGGCCGCCACGCGGCTGGCCTCGATCTCGCTCCGATAGCGCTCATCATCGGTGAGCAGACTTCGCGCGATTCCGATCAGCCCGGCGGCGTCCCGCCCGCAGCCGTGGAGATTTTCAAAAGCCAGCCGTTCCACCGCGCCATCCCCGCCCACGCAGGGAACCCGGCAAAGCAAAGCATCGCCCGCCACCTGTCCCGGCACGGTGCTGCGATCCAATTGAAAAACCAGCCGGTGCCGCGCCATCACGCGCAGATATTCCGCATAGGGAAGCGGCCCGCGCAGGATCGTAATGTCCCGGGAAATCGAACGCAGCAGATGCCCGCCTTTCAGTCCGCCGGTATTGATCACCGTAACCGGCAGACCGAGAGCACAGGCGGCGGAAACGGCGAGGGAATGATCGCGGGAGGAAACAGAAAATTCCCGCGTGCCGACGAAGATCCCGCGGCGCTGCCCGACCGGCACGCTGAAATCCCACTCCGGCTCGGCCACCGGATAGGGCGTCGGCACGAAACCACCCTCCCGGCCTCCGGAGGATTGATAGAGCGGAACCAACTCCGTCGTGCTGGAAATAAATCCATCGGCCTCGCGGCAAATGACCCGGAATTTTTCCTGCCGCCTGGCTTCCGCCAGACTGTCCGCGACCTGATAAATTCCGGATTCTTTCCAGGAAATAAAGACCCGGGCACCCCGTTTTTTCAAGACGGTCACGGCTTGCAGGGCCGCGTCCAGCCCCCGCTTCCGGAGCAGCACCAACACGGCGCGCGCTCCGGGCGGGATTTCCTTTTCCGATTGATAGAAGCCTCCGTGGCAACAGGCCGCATAAGCATGATAGTTGACCGGCGGATGACCGGGATCGGAAGGCGATCCCGCCCCCTGCGGAAAAAGACGCGCCGGGTCGCGCCCGCCGGGATTGAGAACGGCAAGAATCACGACACCTCGATCAGGCCGCGTCCGCCTTATGCTTGTCCCAGAGGGCGTTCATTTCCTCGGGGGAGGCCGCTTCGATCTTCCGTCCCTGCGCGATAATCTCGGCCTCCACTGCGCGGAAACGCCGGGTGAATTTTTTCGTGGCTAGAGTCAGGGCGGTTTCGCCATCCACGTGAAGTTTTCGCGCCAGGTTCACCACCGTAAAAAGCAAATCGCCGAGTTCCTCTTCAATAGCCGGATTTTTTCCAAGCGCCACCGCTTCGCGCAGTTCGGCAACCTCTTCATCCACCTTGGCAAAAACTGCGGAGGCCTCCTTCCAATCAAAGCCGACGCGGGAGGCTTTGATCTGCACGTTCTGAGCCCGCAGCAACGCCGGCAGCGCGGCAGGCAGACCGTCCATGATCGAGGTTCGCTCGCTTTTTTCCTCGCGCTTGATCTGCTCCCACTGACGCAGCACCTCAGTCGCGTTGCCCGTCTTGGCATCGCCAAAAACATGGGGATGACGCCGCACCAACTTTTCGCAGATTTCCCCGACGACCTCCTCGAAGGAAAACGCGTTGCGTTCCGCCGCCATGTGCGCGTGTAGGACAACATGCAGGAGCAAATCCCCCAGTTCCTCGCGCAGATTCGCGTCGTCCGCTTTCTCAATCGCCTCGATCACCTCATAACATTCCTCGACCAGCGCGGCGCGCAGGCTCTCGTGCGTTTGCTCGCGATCCCACGGACACCCGTCCGGCGCACGCAGCCGGGCCACGATTTCCCTCAACCGCGTGATGTCGCTCATAACCGCCAGAGCGAACTGTTGCTGCTGCCAAATTCGCTGACTTCCTCCGAGGACTTGTGCGACACGTAAATCATCAGACCAGTCACAATGACAATCGTTCCGATGTAGGCGATACAGGCGAACCAGGCTGGCAGTTCATGCACCGCGAGGGACCGGTAAAAAACATTCCACGAGGTGATGGGCTCCTTGGCATGGACGAAAATTTTCAGCGTCCAGGCCAGCATGATGATGGCGAAAATAAACACGTAGTTCCGTTTCAGCCGCCTCCCGACCGCTTCCAGCTTGCTGATTTTAAAGGAGGGCAGAATGAGATCCTCGCAGACCATCCTGCGCCACTCGCCCTCGAGCAGGTTCGGGCTTTGCGAAATCATCGGGACAAGGAAATGCGATTCCAGCATGCGCACCCGACCGCGAAAGGCATCGTAAAACCGATACCGCCTCGACTCGATCCAAAGCATGATCCAGACCAGCGCCAGATTGAAAAAAAACACGATGTGCGGCACCTGCGGATAGGTGAAGGCCACCGTGATGATGGCGGTCGAACTGGTGATCGCCCACGTCGTGGTGACGTCAAGCCGCTGACGCCAGATCATGATGCGTCCCAATTCGCCGCGATAAAAATGGATCATCGCGTTGACGTAACACGGATCCTTCAGACTCGGCAGGGGCATGCCAGAGTTGTCGCTTAAGGGAGAAGGTGGTGGTTCGGACATCAATTCCGCTTCTCCTTTTCGAGGAGAGCGGTTCGCGCCCGCTCAAGATTCTCGCGTTCGGCACGCGTCAAGCTGCCAAGGCCGTGTCTGGCGATTTTTTCCAGGATGGGATCAATCGAATCATACACACCGGCCTGAGTCACCGGTTCGGACGGAAGCACGCGGAGTTGACGGGCGGAATGTTTGCGTTTGAAAAATCCCGCCATCGAGGGCATTTGGAGTCCGCACACCCCCTCAAATTTCAGCCACAGCGCGGCCACGGCCAGTCCCCACCAGAGCATGGCCAAGGCCGCCCAGGCATTCCCGGCCAGACATTGCAGCGTGTTGATGCCCATGAGAATCACGGCGATCCACCGCGCTTCGATACCGAAAAAAACCTCCACCCGCGGATAAATCATCACGAAGGCGAGGAAAATGGCGAAGTTCAGCGGGCCCGCACCGTAGTATGTCCAATGGACTCCAAAAACAGAGAACACCGAAAGTAACACCGGCATCGCCACCAGCAAAATCCCGCACAGCCAGGCAAAGGAACGCCGCCCCAGAAACTTCTCCACCTCGCACCCGAACCAGGCCAACATGAAGAGTTGGATCACAAAGAAAATGTCCGGCGGATTGATCAGCGCATAGGTGAAATACGACCAGACGCTCCAATTTTTCACGACATGGGCGAAGGAGAATGCCAGCGGCGCGAGCAGATGGTTGGCCTCCACCACCGGTCCCGCCACGGCCATGGCCAGCGAGGTCAGGATCATCGCAATCGCCTGAACTCCGGCAAACACCGTTGCCAGATAAACCGGAACCCGGCCCACCCAGGTGAGTGGTTCGCAGGGCTCGAAGTTGCGGTTCTCGATCATAACCACGGCAACTTTAGTTCTCGATAAATGGCGAAACAAGCAGGAAACATAGGCACTAATTAATTATAGATGCTCCCGCTGCCCTCGGAACGAAACCGCCGGCCAATCCAGCCGTTCTCGAATGGGTCCGCTCCATCGCCGGCCTCACCACCCCCGCCAGCATCTTTTGGTGCGATGGATCAGAAGCCGAGGATCAACTGATACGCCAGCGGATCGTGGATTCCGGAGCCGGCGTCTGGCTCGGCCAAAAAAAACGCCCGAATTCCCTGCTCGTCCGCAGCAACCCGCGCGATGTCGCCCGGGTCGAGCAACGCACTTTCATTTGCTCGCATTCCAAAAAGGACGCCGGACCCACCAACAACCGGGAAGATCCTAAAACGATGAAAGCCAGGCTAGACGGTCTTTTTCAAGGCTGCATGAAAGGCCGCACTCTTTACGTGATTCCCTTCAGCCTGGGCCCGGTCGGATCGCCCATCGCCCAATACGGCATCGAGATTTCCGACAGCCCCTACGTCACGGCCAACATGCGCGTGCTGAAATGGATCGTGCAGCGCTGCAGGAGATCAACCCGAGGAATGGCAGCGCGAGTTGCTCATCTCGCGGCTGTAGCCGTGCGACGGCAGCGAGAACGGCCCCGGCGCTTTCGATGAGAAGCGGCAGGCAGGGCCAACCGTCACAGACCGACGCGACAGGATTTCTCGATGGCTTGGCAGGTGCGGACGGTTGCCCCGCGGTGATTCCGCAAGGCCTTGAGGCCATTGGCAGAGAGAGCGGCCCGTTTTTGCGGATCGGCCAGGAGGTCGCGCAGGGCGCGTTCCAAACCGGCGGCATCGGCGACCTGGAGGATTCCGTCTTCGCGGACGAGTTGGGAGACGAGGGAGGAAAAGTTTTCCATATGGGGCCCGACCACAACGGGCTTGTCGGCGGCGATGGCCTCGGCGGGATTCTGGCCGCCGTGAGCGGTGAGGCTTTTGCCAACGAAGACGACGGTGGCACGCTCGTACCAATCGCGGAGTTCCCCGGTGGTGTTGACCAGCAGGGTGTCGGGCCGGGCGGGAGGAACGGATGCGCCGCCTTTGCGGATAGCCACGGTGAGTCCCAGTGCCGTCAGTTCGTCCCTCACCGCGCGCCAGCGTTCGGCGTGCCGGGGAACGGCGATGTAGAACAGATCGGGGAAATCGCGTTGCAAGCGGAGGACGATTCCGCCGACCAGCACCTCCTCCCCGGCATGGGTGCTGCCGGCCAGCACGATGGGAGCATTTTCACTGACACCGAGTTTTTGCAGGTCCGCGAGAAAATCGCGTCCGGCGGCGCGGGCGCCGTTCTCATCGTCAAATTTTATGCTGCCGGTGCAGAGGATTTTGCGGGGGTCCACCCCAAGGGCTTTCCAGCGTTCGGCCTCGGCGGGCTCCTGCACGCACAGGAGATCGAGTTGGTTGAAGACACCGGAGATGATCGGGCGGATGAGATGGAAGCGGGCCTCGGAACGTTTCGATAGCCGGGCGTTAACGAGGGACAGGGTGGCACCGATTTTTTTCGCCTCGGCGGTGAGATTTGGCCAGATCTCGGCCTCGACCAGAACGAGGCGGCTCGGGCGGATGAGGCGGAGGGCATGGCGCACGGTGCAGAGGAAATCAATCGGGTTGTAGATGGGTTCGAGCCACTCGGATTTTTGCCGGGCGGCCAGGGCAAATCCGGTAGAGGTGGTGGTGGAAAGCACCACGCGCAGAGCGGGGTCGCGCCGCTTCATTTCGCGGATGAGTTTCTGCGCGATGAGGACCTCACCGACACTCACGGCGTGAATCCAGGTCCAGCCGCCAACGGCCAGCTTGCATCGGACGCGGGGCGAGTAGAGGCCGAAGCGCTGGCCGAATTTGTGGCGGTATTTTCCCCGCTTGAGCATGCGGAAAAGAAAACCCGGCAACAAGGCGACGAGAACGAAGGGGAAAAGCAGGTTGTAGAAGAAACGAACCACGGTCAGTCAGACGGGAGTGTAATAGGCAATCTCACTTTCCCCGTACCGGCGGGCGCGGGCAAGCGAAAGCACGCTATCGGCCGGCGCTGTGCCGCCGGAGAGACGTTCCAAAATCAAGGTGCCGCCGGGAGCCAAAGCCGCCGCCAGGGCGGGCAGACGGAGCAACTCGGCCGCGTAGTCCCGGTCGTCGGGTTGTTTCGCGTAAGGCGGATCGGCGAAGATGAGGTCAAATTGCGCGGAGGCGTAGAGTTCGAGAAACTTCATTGCGTCCATCGTCTGCACCGCCCCCTCCAGCCTGGTGCGGCGAAGGTTGGTTTTGACACAGGCGGCGCAACGCGGATTGGCATCCACAAAAACGGCCGAGACCGCTCCGCGACTGAGAGACTCGATCCCCATCGCGCCGGAACCCGCAAAAAGATCGAGCACGCGCGCGCCAGGCACGGCATCGCCCAAACTGGAAAAAATGGCGGCCCGCACCCGATCCATTGTGGGGCGGACATCGGCGGGCGGACGCGAAAGTTCCAGACCGCCGGCTTCACCCGCTATGATGCGCATCGGTTCAATTCCCCGGGGCGTCCTTCTTGTCGTTCCCCGGCTTTGTTTGCGGGGCGGAACGGAAGAGATTTTGCAGCAACCCGCCCACATCCTGGCCGAGGTTGAAGCCGGTAAGCTTGTCGAGGAGATCGGTTTTCGGATTGTCCAGTTTGCCGGACACCGTGAAGGGAAGCTGCCGGTAGGCGGGATCCTCGGATTCGACGAAATTATTGCCCAGAAGTCCGCTGAGTTGCTGCTGGAGTTTGCGGTTAATAAGCAATTTGGCATCGAACTTGATTTTCCCGTTGAAACGAACCGGACCCTGTCCGCTCAAGATGAGATTCTCCGACTTCAGAAAAATCTGATCCACTTGCAAGCGATCGTTGCCGATGGTGAGATCCATGCGGGCATCGCTGAGCTGGAGGAGTTGCAGTTCGTTAATTTGCAAGAGCTCTCCGAGCTTGCTGATGAGTTCGATCGGCTTGAGCGTGGCCGCCGCCAATTCGAAATGTCCCTTGCCGGCGAGGGATTCCGTGTTGCGGGGATCGCCGCTCAGATCGAGTGAGCCATTCAACTGACCGTCGGTTTTTCCGGGTTCGACCCCGGCTTCCGCGAGCAGCTTTTTCAGGAGGATTCCATTGAGGCGGGCCGCCAGGGTAAAGGCGGGGGCCTCGCCGCTTTGCACGCGATAGGCACCGGTGAGCTGCCCGCCGGCGAGCGCGCCCTGGATGTCGGGCAGATCAAGGGTTTTGCCGTCCCAGGTGAAAGGGCCTCCGACTTTGCCCGGCTTGACGAGGTTGGCAATATTCATCCGGCCGATGCTCACCGTTCCCTTGGCCGTAAGGTCGGGGGCGATCTCGGCATTGATGTCGGATTTTTCGAGCAGGAGAACGGTCTGGTTTTTGGCGTTGATGAAGCTGATCTGTCCGGAGCCGAGCCGGAAGTGTTGCAGTTCGGCCTTGAAGGACGGCCCCTTGGCCGCCGGTGCGGCAGGAACTTCCGACGGGGTTTCGATTTCCGGCGCACGCCGGGGAAGAGGGATGAGCCAGTTGCCATCTTCGAGCTGGCGAACGATCAACTTGGGTTCAAACACCGCGCACTCCGTAACGACAAAACGCTGCTGCAAAAGCGGCGGGAGGGCAAACCGGATGCGCAGGGCGGCGGCCTCGATGGCATTGACGTGAGGGGCGGTGGAGTCCGGCACGGACAGGCCGCGCAGGACGAGTCCGCCCCAAGGGGTGTAGGTCGTGCTGCGAATCGTGATTTCGGTCCCGAGGGCGCGGGCGGCTGTGTCGCGGATGCGCTGCTGAACCCCTCCCGATTGCAGGTAAAGGTTGATAAAAAGCAGGATCAGTGCGATGGCGGCTATGAAAATGACCACTCCGATCAGAAATCTCTTGGAAAACTTGGGCACGCGGGGAAGCTACGGGACTTTCCGGGAATGGGAAGCGTGAACAAAGGACTGAAAATTCCAGTCATCCTCAATCCCGCCGCACACGGTGAGAGTGCCAGCACCCTGAGGGACAGGATTTCCGCCCTTTCCCCGCAGGTCAGAGTGCACCTGACATCCGCCCCGGGCGACGCCGAGAAAATCGCGCAAGAGGCTGTCAATGAAGGGCATAAAACCATTATCGCCGCCGGTGGCGACGGCACCATCAACGAGGTGGTCAATGGAATTTCCGGCGCGGAAGTGACTTTGGGGATCCTGCCGGTGGGAACGATGAACGTCTTTGCGGCAGAGTTGGGCATTCCCCATAATAATCTGGAAAAGGCCTGGCGTGTTATTGCGGAGGGTTTCGTTCGCCAAGTGGACCTCCCGCAGGCAAATGAAAAATATTTCGTGCAGTTGGCCGGGGTGGGACTCGATGCGGAAGTGGTGCGGCGCACCACGGCGGACTCCAAAAAGGCGCTTGGTCCCATCAGTTACCTGCTGACACTGGCGCAAGTGGCGTGGCGCAAACCACCCAAAGTGCGCATCGAACCGGTGGATGGCCCTGTTCGCGAAGGGAGTTTTGTCTTGGTCGGGAACGGACGGCTTTACGGCGGGCCGTTTGTGTTGTTCAAGGATGCCCGGCTCAACGACGGCCTGCTGGACGTGCTGGTTTTTCAAAATCAGAGCCTTTGGGATTTGATCCGTTATTTCCAGGCTATTGCCTTCGGCCAGCATCCCGGCCTGCCCGATGTGGAGTATTTTCAAACCCGCCGCCTGCGGTTGATGAGCCGGGACTACGTGCCGGTGGAAATTGACGGAGAACTGACCGGCGCCCTGCCCTGCGAGTTCGGATTTTCCGGCCGGGGACTCAACGTGCTGGTGCCCGCGACGCCATTGGACAGCGCGGGGGATGGCGCTTAGTTTGCCGCGATGACAAGACAGCATTGGCTCAGGGCGGTGCCCATTCTGATCGCGGTCAACACGATCATTTTTTTCTACGAACAGATCCTGGGCGCGCAAGGAAGAGCGCGACTTTTTCAGGTTTACGCCCTCACCGAACAGGGCATCGCCGAGGGGCGCTGGTGGCAACTTCTCACCCATGCGTTCCTGCATGGCACCATCGTCCATCTGCTGGTCAACATGGCAGGCCTGTGGTTCGCGGGCCGGATTATTGAACGGGTGATGGGCACCGGGCGGTTTCTGGTTCTCTACGGAGTCTCGGCGCTGGCGGGCGGGCTCGCGCAAATCCTGCTCACCGGCGCACAGGTTCCCTTGATCGGCGCGTCGGGCGCGGTCTGCGGCGTGCTGATCGCCTTCACCACAATGTTCGCCGAGACCGAGATCGTGGCCCTGTTGTTTTTCGTGATTCCCATCCGGCTGCGCGCGAAGTATCTCGGCTGGGGCATCGCGGGTTCCTCGCTGCTTTTCCTGCTGACCGGCTTCGAGCCCTGGATCGGCCATGCCGCGCATTTTGGCGGATGCGTGGCGGGATATTTCTTTGCCAGGCTGGCCGGATATGGCGCCCCGAGCTTTCTCGAGCGGAAGTTCTTTCGCAAAGGCGGTTACGGCACCGCCCCCTGAGTCGTGGCAGGCAGGTGGTAAAACTTGATGGCGGGTTGGAGATATTGCAAATCCCCGGCCTTGCATTCCCAGATGAGGCTGCCCTCGGCGAAGAGCTGCTTGTAAAACGCGCGCCGGCGTCCGAAGTCGTCCTGATCATCGCCGCGCGGCTTGTGGGTGGTGAGAAAAAAACGACCGTAATCACCCTCGGAAACCGCCACATATTCGATCCCGCGCGAGCGCAATTCGTCCATCGTTCCCACGTCGGCGGCAAAAAGTTTCCCCACGATGTTTTGTTCAAGAAAATACGGGCTGTCAGCGTGGCGGGGATCGTTGCGGTTCGGCAGGTTGACCCTTTTGTCCTGGGCGATGGTGGCATCGGCGGGAATGCTCTCCCGCACAAAGTCGACCAGTCTCCGGCGGGCGTCATTCTGGAAAGCCGCATCGGTCTTCCCGACCTGCAACCCGGACTTGATCAGGGCAGCCAGAAAGACCAGTCCCAGGGCCGCCTGAAAAATCGGCAACGAGAGCCAGCGCACGGAATTGGGCAGCCCGGAGGGCAACTTGAGGGGAAAGACCGCCAAGGCCGCCAGGGTGCAAAACAGCAGAGTGTCCGGCAGAAAATAGCGGTAATGGGTCTTGGGCGAAAACGAGAGAATGAGGACAAAGGCAATCGGAAAAAGCGCCAGAGTCCACTCCGCCGGGTGAACCTGGCGGCGGCGAACGATCAACCCTCCATAGTAGACGACCAACAATACCCAAATGGCCGGATTGGTCGCCTCCCGGAAGACCTTGCCATAGACCCCGTGCGGCACGCTGCGGGTTTGACCTTTGTGGCCTTTGACAACGTATTCAATCTCCTCACCGACGTTAGTCCTGAGACTGCCCCACGAGCCAAGCATCGGGTAATTCAGGATCGAGAATACAATGAGAAAACCCAGGATCAGTCCCGCGACGGGGAAAAGTTTCGCCCGCGACGCGAAGAAGACCGGCAGAAGGGCCAGAGGCAGCACCAAAACGCCAATGTATTTCCCGGACACCGCCAAGGCGCAGGCCACGCCCAGCCAGACAAACCGAACGGTGGACGGTTCGAGCCAGCAGCGCACAAGGGTCAGGAAAAAAGCCGCGATGCCGAAGGCGAGGGCCGGATCCTCCTTCATGTAGTGGGCCAGTTCGAAGAATTGGGAATTAGCCAGCACGAGCAGCCCCGCCGCCGCGCCGGCCAGAGTGCTGCGCAGATGCGCGGCCAGCAGAACAAGACAGGCCACCGCGCTGGCGGCAAAAAGGGCGGAGGCTGTGCGTCCGTCCCGGGTCACCGGCTGCTGCGTCCGGGGGGAGTCCCTGATCCACGAAATCAGTCGCGTGGTTTGCAGAAGCAGCATGGGGTGATTGAAGTTATACTCGTTCTTGATCACCTGCCCCGCCTTGCTGGGTTCATCCGGATGATAGAAGCAGGGGAAATCATTATGCCGGGTGTAAAGCCACAGCCCGGTCAGAAAAAAGACCGCAGCCAGAACCCAATCGCGCGCGGCTAGGTGCGCGCGCAAAGTCGTCGTTCCGAAAACAGAAGAAAGGTTCATTATCCGCCCAGAAGTTTCAGCGGAGAGACAATCTCATCGTACTGGCCAATGAGAAGATAATAACCGGACAGCATGGCACCGGCAAAAGCCGCCAGGAGAAATAACACAAACAGTCTGTCGTTTTGTTCGCGTGAGGACCCATCCTCCGCGTGATAGCGCGCATAGAAAAGCCAATACACCGCCGGAATGGCCGGTGCGATATAGCGCGTCTCCTTGGGAAAGCCACCCAGACCAATGAAAGTGAATGCCGCCAGGACCAGCAGAATCCAAAGGACCGACATCCGCCCCAGTGCACCTTTCCAGGAACGCCCCTGCCAGGGTGAAGACACGATCAAGACCACGGCAAACGGACAACACAGGAGCAGTTGCCAGAGGTAAAAAAGGGGCGATTGTCCGACCGACGCCGCCACGAAGGGATTGGAACGCAGAAAGGCCTCATCGGGTTTCATCCACCAAGGCAGCCAGCTTCCCGTCCGGTAATGGAACCAAGCGGTCCAAGCAAGCAAGACCAGCACGGCGGGAGTCAGTGCCCAAGCCGCGGCGCGCCAACTCCGCCGGACGGAAAAAATCAGCACCAGCGCCATGACCGGCAAAACGATGGCGGCAGT
>Ga0114978_10002070_pt1 | contig 16657 bp, 11 predicted proteins | sample S_140212_EF_Meta_FD_87027 | JGI IMG/M metagenome (GOLD analysis project Ga0114978, IMG submission 87027) | Freshwater microbial communities from Lake Simoncouche, Canada to study carbon cycling - S_140212_EF_MetaG | ecosystem: Environmental > Aquatic > Freshwater > Lake | place: Lake... | reverse complement strand
TAATATTAAAGATACCTATGGTAATAAAGATGATACCTTAATATGTATCGGTGATTGGTCTAATAAAAATACTATTAAAGGTCTAGCATCTACAATGGGTATAGGATTAAAAAGATTAATAGCTAAAAAATTTAATACTGTATTAGTTTATGAATACAATACTAGTAAAAAATGTTGTAATTGTAATAATGATATAGAAAATAAAAAAATAAATGGTAATTCTAAATTTAGATTACTTCAATGTGAATATTGTAATGTTGAGTGTTTTGAAAACTCTAATGAAACAACGTTTCGATATCGTAAATACTTAAATAGAGACCAAAATAGCTGTGCTAATATATTAAATATAGTAAAATCTTACTTATTTGATAATAGAACAAGACCACCAGCATTTTGTAAATAATATAAGTATTTATAAATACCCTAATTTGTCAGTATCATCGTCATTAGTAAATAATGGATGTTTAAAAACTGACATATAAGTTGTTTTTACCGGTTTCAAAACCAAATCTTAAATATTTAAATTGCTGTTTAAAATCGGCTTTTTAAATGTCTAAAGGTGTAAAATTTAAAAATATTAAATAATTTTTTATGTTTTATAAATTATTTTTTTAAGAAAACCTCTCTCTCTAAAATTGTGGTGGTCAAGTAGTAAAAAACGTCAGTTTTACATTAGTTTTATATCGTATTTACACTCAACAAGTCTCTTGAATATCTATATTTTTAGTTTATGTGTATGTACAGTATTTTTATTTATATTTACATATAAAATATATTTTTTAATATATTAAATATTATGTTAGTATGTAGTTAGTTAATATAACTTGTATTAATATATAATAAAAATTTTAATAAATACATTTGAATAGTCACACTGATACTTGTAAATTATAAAAATTAATATATTTATATAATATAAAGATATAATAATATTAAAAATTATAATAATAAATTATAATATTATAAATTATTATTAAATTATACATTAATTAATATAGTTATTACTTTAATCTAAATTATTATTATTACTATAAATAAAATGACAGATAGAACATGTCCTAAATGTAAAATGATATTTCAATATCCAAGTTTTTTGAAAAGGCACTTACAATCTTCAGTAAGATGTTGTATTTCAGAGGAAGATATTGATAAATTTTTTAATCCTGATAAATATAAATTATTGTGTTCTAAATGTAATAAAACTTTTACAAGACCTGAATCTTTAATTAGACATAATAATGAAAGTAAATGTAGTAGAAATAATACTATACAGCAAACTAATATTGAAACTCAAAATAATACAATTAATAATATTCAAAATCAAACAAATAATAATATAACACATAATACAATAATACAACAAACAATACAAACAATACAACATATAAATCCTTTTGGTTTTGAAGATGTAAGAACTATACCAATAAGTGAAATGAAACTAATATTAACTTCTGGAGAAAATGCAGGTATACATATTATTAAAGCAATATATAGTAAACTTGAAAATAAAAATTTTTATAAACCAAATATGTCAAGACCAGAAATTGCATTTTTAAATGCAGACTTTAATTTAACAATTTATAAATCTCGTGACTTTGCAGATGCTTTATTTGATAGATGTATTGTTCTTCTACATCATATATTATATATTTGTAAATCAGAAATAACATTAAATAATATAAAAACTATATATGATAATATTGAACATATTGAAAGTACTATAAGAACAGAAATATATGATAAAAAATTACAAACTATTATAGAATCTGAAGTTCGTAATAATAATTTAGAGACTAAAAATAAAATAAGTAAATATATTAAAGATATTAAAGATATACCAAATGTTCATAATAATGCTAAAATAAAAATAAAAAATGTAAGAGAATTATCTAAAAATAGTAATGATGAATATAAAATAACTTTTGGTGATAAAGAATTTAATGATAAAATAGGTGATCCTAAATTAGCATTAGGATTATCATATGAAGATATACAATTAGATATGGCAATAAAAAGATTTGAAGAAACAATATTTTATAAATATTGGATGGATAGAATAAATATAGAACAATATTTTATAGAAACTTATGATAATGGTAATGCACATATTGGTGATATTATAAATTTAAAACACAGAAAAAATAATATAGAACAAATGTTAGATATAATAAAGATGAGACATGATAAAAGAGGACCAGGTGAATATATAGATCTAAATGTTGGTGATAGATATACTATTAATTATACTTCTAATGAATCTCAACTATAAACTATAAATCCTTATTCTTATTTAACTTGTTATATTGTTTTTTTATATTTTAGTATGTAATATAATACAAGTAAATAGTAAAATTGTGTGTTTATTATGTTTTTAGAATATAGTAAGTAATTTATAAAATATATTTTTACTATGAATATTAATATTTTGACTATGTTTTATATATTTACAATTATTGTATATTTAATGACTTGTTGAGTGAAAATACTATATAAAATTGATGTAAAAGTGACGATTTTATACTACTTTACCACCACAATTTTAGAGAGAGAGGTTTTACAAAAAAATATAATTTTCTAAACATAAAAATATAATTTTTAAAAAATAAAAATATAAAAACATAAAAACATAAATCTATATCTTCCCAAAATAAAATAAAATAAAATAAAATAAATTAAAATGTTCCATCCTAAAATAACATCATTTTTCATAATTATAAATATATATCATTCTCTAATAAATGAATTATATATTATGTCATCATTACAAACCATTGTTTTAACATCTAGTATCATTTATCATCATAAACTAATAAGACATTTCCGTTATTATGACATAGCAATTGCGTGTAGTATTATTACTCACCATTTTTATTTATATTCTTATTATTTTATAGATGATTGGAAGCCAAGTCTATTTTATAGTTTAGCAATAGGTTCATATGTTATAGGTGTTAAAAAAAACATTGAGTATATGCACGGATATCTACATATCTTTGGTGTCATTGCAAATATATTGTTAAATCAGTGTTTAGTAAATAATAAATTACATAATATATAAAAATTAATTATTCATTAACTTAGTTAGCATCTTGAAACAAGTATTCGTTACCATTATATTTAACATAATAATCTTTTTTTACTTGTGTAATATGAATATTACAAAATTCTTCTATAATATTAGATGTCATAAAAAAATTATATTCAAAAAAATGTATTATATTGTTTTCATTATCTTTGTTATTAGTATTATATAATGAATGGTTAAACATTGTATTATCATTTAATCCGCCAAGCATGTTTGATTTGTTTATTAAATAATTATTACAAATTGTAAAGTAATTAGAATTTATTTCATTTAGTTTATTTATATCACCATAATTCATATTCCATAATGATAACCATGTAAATAATATTTCATAATAAGTCAAAAAATATTTTATATATATATTTGCATAATCATCAATAGTAAATTTGGTATTTAATAAATGTTTTATATAGGTATTATCATATTGATATACTTTATTATTGATTTTAAATATATCAAAAATTTCATTTTGTTTAAATTCTTTAAACTCCTCATTTGGATTATTTGGATTATCTGGAAAATATTTTTTTTGTAAAAACAAGTTTATATTAGACATTATTATAGACGAAGTACTAGTATCAGTCAAATTCGTATTATTACTATTTTTAAATTGTTTTTGTTGTTCTATTTGTTTTTTCTTTTGTTTTGTTTTATAATTATTAATATATAACAAAAATTCATCTATTTTTTTAATTATATATTTATTTATGTTCATTTGTATAATAGAAGATATAAATAATAACTGTGAAGTATTATGTGCTGTATTTTTAATAAATTCTATACTTCTAAGAATTTTAAAATCTAACGTAAAAACTTTACGAATAAAATCATCAAGTTTTTGTATTGTTTCTGCACTAAGAATTCTACTTTGTAATCCTTTACATATATGTTCTAGACCAATACCTCCAAATAATGTAATTATATGTTTGACTTTTATTCCATAGTTTATTTCTATACTTTGTACTTTGTTTACAACATTTGTTTGTGTATTTTTAGATTTTGGTTTAATAAGTCTTGATAGTGTTGAGAATATTGATTTTGATTGTGTTTCTGGTTGTGTTTTTACTACATTTGATAAATCTATATCACTAATATCATTACATTTTTTACCATATGCAGGAATAAATATATAATCATTAAAATATTCTAATATTTTTTTTATATTTTCAGTTTTACTCATATTTTCAGATAGAGATATAGAAGATAAAATATAAGGTAAAATGCTATATTTGTCTGTATTATTATTAATAACATCAAAAATAGTTTCTTCATCGCTAACATATTTTAAATTTTCTTTAAAAGTAGACCACGAAATACGAGGATCAAATATTGATACTATTGGTTTAGTCGATTGTGTCTGTGGAACTTGTACTTTTTGTTTGAACATTGTTGTAATAGATTTTGTTATTTTTTCTTTAAAATTTAAAACGCTACCACCAGTCTGAGGGTCATCAGGTATATTTTCTCGAGTATTATAAAATATATCAGTAGCAGAAAATAATTCTTTTAAAGTACCAAAATCAAACATATCATATGTTGCTAATAATTCTTGTAATTTTTCATTTAAATATTTTTGAATATCTATCTCATAATTACTAGGTATATTTTCTGGTGTGTACTTTGGATAAATCATTTTTTCATAATCCTTTATAAATATATCAAACTGTATAAAAGGGTCTGACTCAGGCATCATACTTTGTATATATTTTTTACTTAAATAATCAGTAGACTTATTTATATTTATTATATCTTGACTTAATATTTTAGTATAAGATTTTTTGGTTGTATCTTTATTAAATTCACTAAATTTACCATTTTTACTTATATCGTTAAAAATATCTAATATATAATTTATAAATTTTACAAGTGTAATTTGAAAATTATTATCATTATTAGGAGCTTCATTTGGACAATTCATTATCATAATTAATATTAATAATAGAAAATCTATATGTTCTAATGTAAGTGTATCATTATTAGTTAAAATATTATTTACTAGATCATTAAATATAGTTATGTTATTATTATTTATAATAAAAAATAAATCTAATAATGATAAATAATTAATATATTTAATTAAATCTGTATTTTTTAAAGAAATTTTTGGATATATTGATAAAAATATTTTGTGCAAATTTAATAATGGAACTGTATTATTTTGTTTATAATACGATAAACAAACATTGTTTAATTTTGATGCACATTTTTTTACTTCATCAGATATATTAGTATTTAATGTTGATATTTCTATTTTTTGTATTTTAAAAAATTTAAGTAGAAATTTTGTAATAGAATTAAGTCGATTAGTAGACTTATAGATTTCGTTCAACTGACTAATAATAGACTGATTTACTACTATATTAAGCGCTGATGATGCAGTTGAAACTACATCTTTGACTACTTGTGCTGCTTGCACGCATGTTTGACCTGCTCTACATACAGCATTTTTTGCAAGTTGTAAATAACCTGCACCACCCGTATGATTATGATTATGATTATGATTATTCACATTATTATTTTTATTTAAATATTTTAAACTTTGTTTATGTATTGATTTTTTATGTTGTTTATTTTTTTTATATTTATTAGTTTTTTTTATATTTTTATGTGTTTTTTTATTAAATATTGTTTTTTTAATATTTAATTGTTTTTTTGTTTTTTTTATATAATGTGGCATTTTATTAATAAAAATAAATTTTATATTTATATTTATACTAAATAAATATTTTATTTTTTATTAAAATAAAATAAAAAATAAAATAAAAAATAAAATAAAATAACAAAACATCAAATCAAGTATCACTCTCTACTCTTTCTCTCTCACCTTCTGAAATATGAAATAGCTATTAAATTTAGCCCACATCATCATAGCATTAGAACCTCTAATTTGTTTTACATTAGGTCTTGCCATTTTATCCCCATCAGATTCATATTTACTCAACATATTGCCAGGTTCATCCAGAAATGTTTTAAATTCTACTAATTTCAAATTATGTGTTTTAGCTTTTTCTTTTAAATAAGATTTATTTACCAAATTTTCACTAAATGCACTTGCAAAGGTTTCAAAGAAGACATTAATTTTATTACCAACAGTAATATTTTTATAGGCATCCACATCATCTTTTTCTTTTCTAATGAAAAATACACTTTTACCGTCAATATCACCATTAAGCTCTTTTCTACTACCTAATTCTTTTAATATTTCCATACCATCTAAACAGGTACCTATAAAATACCCTTGGTCGTTCAAATTTTCACTTACATTTCTAAGAAAATTGTCTAATGCGGTTTCATTATCCATCATATAGTGTATAGCATACATACAAGTAATAACATCAAAGCCGTCTAAACCAACACCTTCCATTTTACGTAATTTACTAGTATTGCCTTTTGCTCTACCGTATAAAACATCCAAATAGTATTTATTAATATTATCAAAAGCACAATCCCCATTTGCCAGATTTTTAGTAGCAGTACCTAAAATAAGCATTACTTTTTCAGCAAATTTAGCATATTGTGCATTTTTATTTTGTAAGTCCATGATACGTGTAGCAGCTCCAGAGTCTGTATTATTAAGATTATGTTCATTAATATCTAAACCAATAAAATTATTAACACCTTGTTTAACATATTTATGCATATCACCAAATTCACCAACTGCTAAATCAAGTACATTAGGTTTAGTATATCCGGATAATGCTCTTTCAATTAAATATTCTTTAACAAAGTTATTAAATTTCTGTAAAGGTTTTGTTAATAGGTCAACTTTTTGATTGGTACTATAATATTCCATCTCTCTTAATGCCTTTTCACCAGTCAGTTTTTTAAAATTACCATTACCATACCCATTCCCATACCCATTCCCATACCCATAATTTTTACCAGATAAATACTCTTTTGTAATAGGATTATTAATTAATAACCAAGTTGTATTAGAAGTCATATAGGCATTAGGACGTGTTTTATCTGCACGTAATCGCTCAGGTATCCATCGAAATTCTTCATCACTAGATAAATCATAAGCACATTCGCAAATAATACCATCTGTAATAAGACTACCATCTCTACACATAATATTATCATTACCATCTACTTCAAAATAGGCTTCACCCATATTATTTTTTTCATTACCTTCGCTATCATAATAACCAATAAATGGATTAGTAGCAAAGAATTTTATTTCATTAGGTAAGTTTTGTAGTTTAATACCACTATTAATGAAATAGAAATTAAGCTTATTGTTATCAGTATTATTAGCTTTATGATTAATACTTGTCATTAAATTAACGAGAACATATTTTGTATTACCAAAATATTTATAAGCAGGTCTAGAAGATCCGATTTCTTTAATAATATTAATTCTAAAATCAATCGTTAGATTTGATTGCGATTTCCATTTATAATTATTAAGCCATCTGCTTTCCCTAAAAGGGTTTTCAATATAATCATCCATACTTTTTTGAAATACTGAAAGAGTATCAGGATGAAAAACTAATCCATCAGTCTTATAAGGAAAAAGATGTCCTACTTCTAAAAAGCCACCATATTTAACATTCATCTTTGTAAGAATACTTTCACAGTTTTCAGACATAAGAGATTTAATATCAGATTTAATATCAGATCCCTTCCTCATTCTGGTTTCATATGATGATAATGTATCACCTTGATAATATTCTTTTTTATAAAGAAGAAATGGTAATCTGGTATTTAATTGTGTAATATTAGTGCCTTCATTAAATGACTTCATAACTTCTAATATAGTATCATATCTACCATTTTTCCCTCCTTTTTTACTAAATAAGAATGGTTTAATCATTACATTTTCACCCTTATAAATATAAGAATCGAATATATAGAAATTATTTAAAATCTTATCCTCATATGAACGATTAATATATTCACCATCCAGAATAGTATTTGCAAGTCCAGGTATAATAATACCAAAATACTTAATAGAAGATTTACGATCAATACCATACACTTTACCAATATTATCAATAAATAGAAGATTACGCTCACCATCTGTTTTATCTGTGACTAAATAATTAATATGTATATTTGTATTTGATTTAGGATCAGGAATCGCAGATGGATCTATCATAAGAGAATTATTATGTAATAAATCAACAATCAGAGGACCAAAGAATATATTTTTATACTGAAATTGCTTACTAATTTTAAATTTTAATTCAGCAAGTTTTTTAGCACCACCTATTTGTTGTTCACTAACATCAGTAACATCACCATCCCCTTCATTAATAACATACCCCTTTTCAGAACCTTTTATAGCTGTTTCATTCTCGTCAGCAATTCCAGCATCACTAGCATCACTAGCATCACTAGCATCACTAGCATCATTAGCATCACTAGCATCACTATTGTTTTTTACAAGCGTAATATTAGAATTGTCTTCATTATCACTATTAGTATTAGAATTATCATTATGACCGCCAATTAATTTTACTCCACCTTCAGTAGTGTCATCATCATCAATGACTTTTTCAAAATTAATATCATTGTCATCATTCATAGAATATTTACTACCACCTTGTGCTTTATAATTTCCTTTTTTATCACCTTGTCTATCACCTTGTCTATCACCTTGTCTATCACCTCTCCTATAACTTTGCATTTCACCTTGTCTATTACCTGTTCTATCACTATTTAATTTATTATATCCTTCTAACATTTTTTCATTAATACTATTTTCAATGACTTTAATAAATTGATTTTTAACATTGACTTTTTCATCATTACTTATAATATAGAAAGAGCCTTGAATACATTGTATAACACTACCAATTTCTTTAAAGAAATTAACAAATTCACCGTGTACATATTCTTTACGTTCGGTAATATTTTTTAATTTAGGTATAATAGATTTATTTTTAATATATTCTACTTCTACTTCATACGTTGGTAAAGTAGTAAATACTTGACTTTCTTTAATATTTTTAAAATAATTAGAAGAATTTGAAACTTTAACCATCTCATTTGGTTTATCTTTAATAGAATTCCACCATACAGGGAAAGACACTTTTATATCGTGTGGTTTTTCAATATCTCTAAGTTTATTTTGATCTAGTATTTCTTTAACAGTAATCATTTTATCAATATTAATACTACTTTTAACAATACTAATATCAATTTGAAAATCTTTTGTTTTCTTTTCAAATGTAAATGTCTTTTTATAACGATAGTTTTTAGATAAAGTATTTATATCTCGCAATAATTCATTAATACGGGCTTCATCATTATTAAAATTTAATTCTTCTTTTAAATTAAATCTAATATTATAATTACTAATAGCAACACGATTTAAGCCTTTAGGACTTATTTTATATTCAAAATCTATACTATTTCGTATTAAACTAAGATTTTCATTATTACAATAGTTTTTAATTGCACCAGTATTTTTTATTAAAATACGAACATTTCCATATTTAACATTTTCACGAGGAAATGTAATAGCAAGACGTTCATTAGTTTTACTAATAAAATTAGGATTACCTTTATAACGTTTAACAATAGAAACTAAATTAGTATGCGTAATAGATGGATTTTTAATGTGTTCTGGAATAGGACTTAAATAAAATAGACATTCTAATTCATAATTAGGTTTATCAATTGTATTATTAATGAGTTCTAATATTTTGTCTTTTTCACCAGTGCGACTGTCTAATTGCATCATATTAAATAATGATTTAATAGTTAAACTATGTAGTATAAGTTTATTATAGTTTATGTTATTATTTATATTATAGATATATTTATATATAATATTTTTATATATAATATTTTTATATAATAAAAAATATCAATTTTTATAAATGCTTGTTTAATAATAATTTATAGTTATAATGTTCTGTTTATATATTTATTATATAAAATATAAAAAATATATAAAAATAAAATAATTATTATAAAAATTGAAAAATCTAAACTATATAACTCAATACATAACTCAATACATAACTCAATACATAACTCATTAAAATGAGTATGAAAATGAATATTAATATAACTGAACAACCAAGAGCACAAGTTAAAAAGTATAGCATAGAAGATATTAAACAATTATTTGAACACGCTATAAAAAAGAAATGTGCAAATGCACAATATATTTTAGGAAAATATTATGTGAATGAAAAGAAAAATTTTAAACAAGGGTTTAATTGGTATCTTCAAGCAGCAGAACAAGGTCTTGCGGTTGCACAATATAGACTAGCTGATTGTTATGGTCGAGCCCGAGGTGTAGAACATAATATGGTTGAAGCTTTCAACTGGTGTAAAAAAGCAGCAGAACAAAATCATAATATTGCACAATATCAATTAGGTTCATGCTATGAATATGGTAAAGGTTGTGATGCAAATATAAAAAAAGCTTATATATGGTATGTTAAAGCATCAGGACAAAATGTTCCAGAAGCAAAATATAATTTAGGTTTAATTTATGAAACAGGTAAATGTGGTGTTAAAAATACTCTAAAAGCATTAGAATTATATTCAGAAGCTGCAAATAAAGGTTTAGCCGAAGCACAATATAAAGTAGGGGTATTTAATGAAAGTATAGGAGATATTCCAGAAGCATTAAAATACTATACATTAGCCGCAGAACAAAATGATGTTAATGCACAATATAGATTAGGTATCATTTATAAAAAAGCAGCAGATCAAGATGATATTGATATATGTAAAATGAATGATGCTCTTGATATAATTGATATACTTGATAATTTATATAAGAATGAAAAAGTTGATAAAAATTAATAATATTTTTTTTCTAATATATAATTTTTAATATCTAATATCTAATACACAAAAGGAATATAACGAGGTCTATCAAAATCATATATTTCAACTTTAAATTGACCATTATAGGAAGGTATGTTAAGCATGTCTCCATTCATAATTTCATCACAACCTATATCATCACTACATTTTCTACCATCGCGTGTAATTGGTAGTTTAAAATTTTGAAATTTATCACTTGATGTATAATAGTTCCAACGTTTAGAACCTGGAAATGTAGGGCGTCCAAATAAAGGTAAAATATTACTATCATTATTATTACCAGGCATTTGGTCTGGATTAACAATATTTTCCTTGTAAAGAATACCAATTTGTTGGAAAGATTGTAATGGTCCTCTAGATGGAATATTAATAGGTGTTCCATAAGTATTTGTATAAGACCGTTCTGGAGGTAATAATGGATTTATAATACGCTCTGCTGCTTTATCAGCTTCATATTGTAAGTAAGATACTCTATTACGATTAGGTACTTCTGGATACTCATCGCGTATATTGACATTGATGTCATATTTAATTCTTTCAGAAACGGGGGTTCCTGTTCCTTCGTGAGCATTTCTATCTGTATCATTAGCTTCAAATAGTTCAGAAACTCTATTAATACTTTGTGGTATATTTGAAGGATCCATATTATTATTCATTGCTAAAGCACGCATTTTAGCATTATTACGTTTTTCTTCAACAATATCACCTTTTTTAACACCGTGAGGAAGTTGAGGTGTGGTCAAAAGTAAAACACATATAATAAGTAATGCTCCGAGCAAAAAACAAGTTAATGATGTACCCCAAGAAACACAACCAGAAAAGAAACTAAATTTATTAGGAGGACATACTTTCCTTGAACTTGATGATGATGATGATGATGATGACGAACTATATCGAACCATTTTTACTATTTTATATTTTATTTTATTTTATTTATAAGTAATAATTAAATTTAAATTTATTATAATCAATAACTAAAAATAATTTATATATTATTATTCATATATATTATTATTGAATCATATTTTTTTATTATTATAAATTAAAAAAATATTATAAATAAATTAAAATTTATGTAAAATAAATATATCTATAAATGATAATAATATATATATATTAATAATAATTACAAAAATAAAATGGAACAAGAACAATCTAAGCCTTGGAGTTATTCAAAATCAGAAACTTTTGAAATGTATTTACGTTTTATAGCAAAAATAGTATTAATGTTGTCTGCATTATTATTTGCAGCGCAATTAGGAGGATACAATTCAGTCAACTATTTAATTAAAAATAAATTTATTAGTTTTATTGTTATATTATCAGTCGTTGCAAGTCTTTTATATAATATGTTTGATAGAAATTTCTACCTACCATTTTTAGGATGGGCTGTGTATCCCTGTGGTTCTCTTGCTGAAAAAGTGCCTCGTAATGCGGATACTACAGTAACAGTTCAAGTAAAACCAAATGTCAATGTGATATATTGGGCGAGTGAACCCTCTTCTCTGGAAGAACAACCTATTAATAACCCTTGGGATGCTTATGCTAACTATGATAACTCTGGTGTTGTTCGTGCTGATGCTTCAGGTAAAGCAGTATTACATTTTCGTAGTCCAAGTTCTTATCAAGTAGGATTAATGAATAAAACAATAAAAAGACATGTTCATTACCGTGAATGTAGACGTGAAGGTATGCTTTCTGCAATCAAAACTATCTTTTTATAAAAAAGATAAGCAAAAACATAGTATAAATATTTATAAATTATAAGTTAAATATTATATTTTTTTAATATTTTTTATTAAATATAGTTAAATATTGTTAAAGTATAAATAATAAATATAGTAGTAAATATTAATAATAGTTATTTATAAAATGCAAAGTTTAGTATTAGTATTATTAGTCTTAGGATTAATTATGATGGCTCTGGGATATCAAAAAAAATTATTAACAAATATGGAAACAAAAACAGTAGTTGAATATAGATTTATTCCACGTAGTATATATGAAGACCAATTTGGTCCAACTAAATTAGAAAGTAGTTTTCAAGATATGTTTGAAAAACAAGATGTATTTTTTAGAATGATATAAGTAAAATAAATATAAAATAAGATAAGTATAACACAAAATAAGTATAACATAAAATAAGTATAACATAAAATAAGTATAACATAAAATAAGTATAACATAAAATAAGTATAACATAAAATAAGTAAAAAATAATTAAAATTATTAAATAAAAAGTATATGTATTTAATATATTTCTTTAATGTTTTTATTGAGTTTTTTTTTCAGCTTCTGCCATTTTTCTTTGTAACCAAGGATCATCACTTTGTAATTGGGCACTTGCTTCATCAAAAGTAATTTCTTTCGAGTTTTCACCACCAAGTTCAAGGCTTTGTGTAATTGCTTGCGGTGCAGTCTCAGAAGACTCACAACCTTCTTCAGACTCCTTAATATCACCACTGGCATCTGACATACTTAATAAACTACTAAAATTATTTGTAGCGTTATTAAGATTACTTGTATTTGCGGAGAGAGCTTTCTGTTCTTTCATTTGTTCTTTAATAGCATTAGATTCATTAATTCCTTCTTGGTGTTTTAATCTATCTTCAGAACTAAGAGCATCTTTTTGACGTTGGGTCTTTTGCTCTTGGTAGAACATATCTTTCTTAGCCTCATTAGACTTGTATTCCTTAACTAATTTATTTAAATCATTATTCATATATTCAATATCGTCAATTTTCTGAGGATTGGGGTCCCAAGGGCACCAATATCCCATTTGACCTACAAAAACGTCAAATAATGGGTCTTGACGTTGAAGAACACTTGCGCGCACATCAGCTTCACGTTTAGTATCATATACACCACGTACTTTTACACCACGAACACTTGTTCTAAAATTATTGGCTTTATCAAATGCTTCGCCAATTTTTTCTTCATTACCAAATTTAAAGTCTTCAAATTTATCCTTAAATTGTTCGAAAGTTAAATCATATTCAGCACAGGTTTTTTCAATTGATTTTTTAAGAGTAATAACATCTGCAACATCAATATTACCATCTTCAGACTTATCAATTAAACTTGTTAAACCTTCAGATAACATAGTTGACACTTTTTTATTAATAGCACGTTCATAATGATAAAACATAAATTTATCTTTTTGTTCTAATATTTTATCTGGACTAACAAAAGAAACACAATAAAAGTTTTGTCCTGAAATAGGCTTATCAACATCAAGATAATCCTCTTCCATATCTGTTTCATTTAAAGTAGTTTTATCACCATCTCCACGACGATCACGAGGCATTTTATATAGTAATTATTAGTGGGTTTTTATTAAGTAATAGTTAACTATATTATTATATTAAATAAATTTAATAATTATTTTTTTATATTATAATTATTATAATTATTATAATTATTATAGTTAATATTATTATTTTAAAATTTATTTTTTCTTAAATTATGACGCAATTAAATAATTATTTATAAAACATTTATAATTAATTTATAAATTATATATCTCATCATAAAATAAGATACTCCAGAATAAATAATAAATAAAAGTAATAAAAGGTATAAACAATGATAAACTTATTTAATAGTAATTATAATAATCAACATAGTAAAAAAATAAAAAAAAGTAATAATAATAATACTTCAAAATCAAATAATACTTCAAAATCAAATAATACTTCAAAATCAAATAATTTAAAAAATTTAAATAAAAAATCATTTATAAAAAAAATAAAACATTCTGCAAAACAACTTGCAAAATTAAAAAAACATAAACCTCGTAATGTTGAAAGTTATTGTAAAGCATTCCATAAAGTAGATATACTTGGTAATATTAATAAAAATTTATACAATTCTTGTAAAACACACAAATATTGTAGGAAAAATAAATGTAATAAAATAGATGAAAAAAATAGTAAAGAATTAACAAAACGATTGGGTAAAAATTATAATGGTTTTATACAAAGTAATTTAAGAGCAAGTTGTCCTTTAACAGTGACTTCAAAAAATCTTAAATTATGTGAACAAAAAACATTAAAAAAAATGTATGATAAATATGAAATTGGAGGTGTATATGATAAACTGAATGAATGTGATAAAACTACTTGTATAAAAGAAAAAAATATATTTTATACAAATTTATTTAGAACTAAACAACTTAAATTGAAAAAGAAACAAAGAATATTAATAGCTGTAGATAAAGAGAAAGAAGAACCAGATATGGATTTAATTGAGAATGGCGATTTATAAATTAATTTATAAATTTATTTATATAATTTATATTTATTTATTATTGTAATTACATGTATCATAGTTTCTGAATGCATATATTTATTTTGTGGATCATTATCTAAATTAAATATAGTAAATAAATTATCATTATATGTATATGATATATTTGAATAATTTTCTAACATTTCAATAATAAAAAATATTTCATTTCTTTCTTGTGTATTTAAAGTTGTAGATTTATATAATAATTCTAAACTGTTTACATTAATAAAATTATTATTAATTTTAAGTTGTATATTTTCTTCATTTAAATTATTTAATATAAATTTTATTAAAAACTCTTTAAATATGAATTGATTATCTTTTTTACACCTTTGCACATTTAAAACGCCGATTTTAAACAGCAAATTAAATATTTAAGATTTGGTTTTGAAACCAGTAAAAACAACTTATATGTCAGTTTTTAAACATCCATTATTACTAATGACGATGATACTGACAAACTAGGGTATATATAAATACTTATATTATTTACAAAATGCTGATGGTCTTTTTCTATTATCAAATAAATATGAATTTACTATATTTAACATATTAGAACAACTATTTTGGTCTCTATTTAAGTATTTACGATATCGAAACGTTAATTCATTAGAGTTTTCAAAACACTCAACATTACAATATTCACATTGGAGTAATCTAAATTTAGAATTACCATTTATTTTTTTATTATTTATATCATTATGACAATTACAACATTTCTTACTGGTGTTGTATTCATACACTAATACAGTATTAAATTTTTTTGCTATTAATCTTTTTAATCCTATACCCATTGTAGATGCTAGTCCTTTAATAGTATTTTTATTAGACCAATCACCAATACATATTAAGGTATCATCTTTATTACCATAGGTATCTTTAATATTATTTAAATATTTATCTTCACTTTTTTGTCTATAAGTTTTAGTTCTCCAGTTTAATTTACGATATAATTCATTTTTATAAAATTCTTTAGTTATTTTATTTGCTTCATATTTTGCTTTTATAAATTCTTTAAATTTTATATAATCATTTGTTTTACAACAATATTTACTTAATAGTGTTTCAGCATCAATAATTTCTGGCTTGTCAAATTTATTTGATAGTTTTATTTTTCTATTACGCTTACATAATGTCTCAGTATCTCTTTGCATACAACTATATTTAACAACATTTTTATCGTTATCCATCATATATAACAGGTATTTCTTTCCTGGGTCAGCAGTTATGATTTTTTTAGTTTTCATTAGTTCTATTTGTTCGTCACTTAAATCTTCAATATAGGGTAAGTCATTACCTGGAAAATCATGACTCTTAATAAATTTATCTTTGAAATTATTATGCTTAAATAGTAAAGAACAACCGATACCATCTGTTTGTAATGTATAGTTAAATTCATAATCTTTCTGTTTAAATATTGATTTATTCATTCTAAAATACTTATCCCATATTAAAGTTTTAAATTCTGTTAATTTACTTAACATATTA
>Ga0114978_10002069_pt1 | contig 16673 bp, 18 predicted proteins | sample S_140212_EF_Meta_FD_87027 | JGI IMG/M metagenome (GOLD analysis project Ga0114978, IMG submission 87027) | Freshwater microbial communities from Lake Simoncouche, Canada to study carbon cycling - S_140212_EF_MetaG | ecosystem: Environmental > Aquatic > Freshwater > Lake | place: Lake... | reverse complement strand
TTCTACATTCATTATTAATATCAAATACTGTTTTTTTATATACATACGTAGATGCATCGCGCGAACTTAATTGTAAAAACATTTTTTCATCTTCTGTTATTTGACCAATAAATTCAACATAAAAATAAAACGATTTTTGACAGTGAAAAAACGTCAATTCAATATTTTTCGTATAATTTAACAAATTTAAAAACACATTTGTTATTGTATCTAATCCTCTAATAATGATAAATCTCGAATAAACCTTGTTTTTTATTTTTATATTTTCCACAATAAATTTAAAATACTCAACAATAAGATGAAAATATATATTTATTATTTCACTTAAGTTAGAGTCCAAATCTTTTTTAAAATTATCAATATTATGTAAAGAAAAATTAACATCTTTAGTTAATATTGAAGGTTTCATTGTATAATATCTAATATATTAGATATATTTAAATTAAATTATTCTTAATTAAATAAGTATTTAAAGACTTACAAACTAAAATTATATAAAATGACTGAGCAAAAAACAGAAAGTAGTTTTAATTATAAACTTCCTTCCGATGTTACTTTAAAACACGCGTCTAAACTTTCCATTGTAGAAGATAAACCTATAATGCTTGATTATTGGACTGCTTCTCTTGATAAGAAAGCAATGGTTGGTCTTAAAGATAGCGGAGAGAAATTACTAGTAAAAAGTGAAGATGAATATACATCTGCAATATCTAAATTGTATAAGAGCGGAGCAGAATACATTATAATAACCGAAAATTCTATCTATATTGTATCTAATGATATTATCACTAGAAAAATTTCTTAAATTATTAAGACCTTTAATATAATATTATTGATATTATCAATAATATTAAATCAATTTTCCGTTCTAGAACAATCAAATAACACGAACTTGCTAAATAAAATATTTAATTAATATATATGTCTCATTATAAAGGTTTTGGATCAGGAAGTAATTCAAATGGAAATTTTTGGTATGGAAATTCTACCAATTTTCCAGGGTTTTTATATAAAAAAAATCTTGGTGTAGGTGGAAGAAGAAGTACTAAAATGAATCCAGGAGGTAATATTACTTGCAATAGTCAAACATATTTATACAATCAATATAAACCTGGAACCGGTGGTGTAGGAGCTTCTAGTACATCTAATAGACGTGCGAAAAATAGATTAGCTACTATTTGCGGTCCTACAAATAAGTGTGGGCAATTTTATCAATATTTGGGAATATATGATAATTATACTGGAAATCCAAATGGGTATTTTCCTTACCCTCCATCGCAATTTCCAGGACAACAAATTGGAACTTATATATCGCCCGCTGAAAATTATCTACGATAATACTATCTACTATCTAGGAGGATTATACGGTCTATAAAAATGATTATCGTATTTTGAATTAGCGTCATAAAAACTTACTCCATTTTGAGGATTATACGAGTAATTATAATTTGTAGTTGGTCTAAATCCAGCAGATACTGGCGTCTGAGCAGAATTTATGTTTAAAAAAACCATATTATTATAACTTTTTTTAACTGCATTAGGATTTGTATTACAATTAGTGTTATAATTGTGCCAATATTGTCTAGTAACTCCTATACTAGGAGCAGTTCCCATTTTCATTGGTCCTGAAAAAGTGTTATTGTCAATATGATTTACATACGAATCTTTACATCTTACAATACGAGGTCTTCCTGCCATTATATATATTTAAAAATATTATGTTTTAAATTTTACTTAAAGCGAAGTTTTCTAAATGAGCCGCGTATATATTAGATCTAGCCATTATCAAATTATTATAATGTTTTATTACAATTGCACTCTCCTCATTATCTAATTTATTTAATATCATTACTAATAAATTAAATGAATCTAAATAGTTATTATTATGCAGTAATTTATTTATCTCTTTTATTGCAGGTTGGGCACTTAAATATGTAGAAGATAAATCCATTTTGCGATTCATTATGTATATATAAGTAAAATATCTTTATATACAATTTTATAATTACGTATTATGATACCTAATTATAGATAAAAGCTTTAGGGGAGAATCGAACTCCCACTCTTCAGTTTACAAGACTGATGCCTTACCATTTGGCCACTAAAGCGTTGGGGGCGAGATAAACATACAATAATGTTATGAAATATATTAAAATTCGCTTAAAGTTTTTAAATAAAATAATAAAGATGGCAAACCGCTAAGACATAGTAAATAATATAAAGAAAAATAAGAAAATTTATACAAACGAATATTCTACCTAATAATAGAACTTATCCGGGAATTTACCTAATGACATTTAAATTGTGTCAACGGATACAAATATATTACTCGCCCCGAATTAAAATACTAATTTGTCTTTAAGCGGTTTTTTTAAATATTAATTTTCTTATAAAATCTCTTTTAATTTAATAATTTGTTCTTCTGTTAATTTTACTGGAAAATTTATGTGAAACTGAACTATCATATTACCTACGTGTTCGCCACGAGTTAAACCCATTTTAGGTATAAGGGTTTTGAATTCTTGACAAATAACAGTCCCTATTGCATTATTTAAAGTATACGATTTACCGTTTAAATGTTTAATTTCAAATGAAAACCCACAAAGAGCTTCTTTTAATGTAATTTGTTTATCCAAAACTAAATCTAAACCCTGTCGTTTAAATTGAGTATTATTTATAATTTTTATAATTATTTTAACATCTCCTTTACAATGTTCATTTAATGCATTGCCCTTGTCTCTTATAATAATAATTTCATTATCATCTATGCCTTCTGGAATATCCATATACACCGTTTCTTTTTCAGTTGTTTTATTATTATCATTAGCATCAACAACCCATCTCTCTATGTCAATCGGTAATGTTAATTTTGATATTATTTGTTCTATATTTATTGTAATATTTTTTACTATAGGTGCCGGTTTTTGAAGACCTTGTTGAAATCCCATCGGACCTCCGTGAAATATATGTATTCTGTGACCACCTGGCATCCCTTGCATCCCTGGCATCCCTTGCATCCCTGGCATCCCTTGCATCCCTGGCATCCCTGGCATCCCTGGCATTCCTTGCATTCCTGGCATTCCTTGCATTCCAAAGAAAGCGCTAAATATTTCATCAATTGGTATTTCTGTGCCGTTGCCGCGTGAATTCATTCTCATAAATGGATTCTTATTATTTTTTTGAAAATCATATTCTTCTCTTTTCTGATCATCACCTAAAACTTCATAGGCAGCATTTATTTGTTGAAATTTTCCTACTGCATCAGCATTCCCTAAATTTTTATCAGGATGACATTTCATTGAAAGTCCTCTAAATGCTTTTTTAATTTCTTCTTTACTAGCTTTTTCATTCACACCTAAAGTTTCATAATGGGTTTCAGACATTTAATAATATAAATTTAGATATACTTAAATAATTATTTACGAATAATATTAATAGAAATGCAAGAATGTCTTTTTGTGCATAAATTTCAACCATTGTATTTTAAAGATTTTGGAATGGATGCTGAAATAATTACAATGTTAAAAACTCTCATTGAAATGAACAATTTAAATATTTTGCTTATCGGAGATATGTCTTCTGGAAAAACTTCACTGTTAAATTCTATAATAAGAGAATATTATCAAGGACATACATCCAAAGAATACGAAGAAAATATATTGTATATTAATAATCTTAAAGAACAAGGAATAAATTATTATAGAACTGATGTAAAAACGTTTTGTCAAACGTGTTCTAATATTAAAAATAAAAAAAAAATTATTGTTCTGGATGATATAGATATTATAAATGACCAAAGCCAACAAGTTTTTAGAAATTGTATTGATAAATACAGTCATAATGTGCATTTCATTTCATCTTGCACAAATATACAAAAAGTAATCGAAAGCATTCAATCTCGTTTAATAATTATCAAGAACAAATCACTTGAGAGAGGTAATTTAGTTAAAATACTTGACAAAATTAAAAATATCGAAAATATAGAAATTGAGAATGATGCTAAAGATTTTATTATTAATGTTTCAAATAACAGTATTAAAATTTTAATAAATTATATGGAAAAATTCAAAATGCTTGGTGAAAAAATAACATTACCTATAGCTATACAATTGTGTTCAAATATTAATTTTTTAACTTTGGAAGAATATACAAAATTAATTAAAAATAATTCACTTGTACAGGCGATTCATTTAATTTATGAAATATATGATAAAGGATATTCTGTGATGGATGTTCTTGATAATTATTTTGTATTTATAAAAACCACAAACATTTTAAATGAAGAAGAAAAATATAAAATAATACCATTTATTTGCAAATATATAACGATTTTTCATAATATTCACGAAGATGAAGTTGAATTAGCTCTATTTACAAATAATCTCATTGATATTTTACATAAAACATAATTAATTGTTATTTTGTTACTAATTTTAGTAACAAAATATTTTTATATATTTTCATCCAACTCATACGAATTAGTAGTTGGAAACTATTTGTAAATATAATATTTATTTATTATAATAATGTCTACACAAATATTTAAAAAAAATATACCAACTGAAATACTTTTTAATTTATTAGATTTAATGTGTACAAAAAATGAAAAACATTATGTTTTTAATATTAATTCGTTTAAAAAAGGGGTGTTCAATAATGTAATTAAAAAATTTATCGAAGACTGTAAAGAATATTATCATACTTCTAAACAAATATATTTAGAGAGAAAACTAACATACAACAGTTTTACAACAATTTTACGACAAATATGCAAATTTAATAAAATAACATATACATCACAAATTAAATATGATAAATCGACATATGATATTATATATTATATATACATTTGATTCATACATTTGATTTACAAAATATATTAATATCTTCTTCTTGACGGTTTTACACTTCTTTTATTTCTTTTTGTTTTAGAATTTCTTGATTTTTGTTCAATTATTTCAGGTTCATTCCATTCTGGTTCATTCAATTCTTCTAAAGAAAATTCTTCAAGTAAATCACTATCGGGGTCTTTATCAGAATCCGTTTTATACATATATAAACATAATCCACTCACTCCTAAAATAGTACTAGCTAAAAGTAAGGACGCAGTTTCATTCATATTTATATAATATTAATTTAAAAATTTAATAATAATTAAACACACTATTTAACATTCTTAAATTATTTCGTAGTTGTGTTTTATTAAACTTTACTTTGTCGTAGCCAGCCAGTTCATAATTATACGACTCATTCTCTTCTAAATATTCATACGTAATATCATCTGAATTATAATGTAAATTGTCATAATTACATAATACATAACTCCATAAACTAGTTTTACAAATTACAAAAGAAATAAAATTAGTCAACTCTTTTGAATTTTTACACATAAACGAAAATGGTTGGAAATTATGTTTCCCTTCATTAAAACGTTTTCCTCTAATAATATACATATGTTCAGCCTTATCATATATGACATATAATGAAGTATCTAATTTATTATCACTTGATCCATATTCTTCAATTTTTAGTACTAAACAATCAGTAGGTTCTTGCATTAATTTATAATTATAATTATAATCATTTATTTAAGTAGATTTATTAGGTTTATAAATAAAAATTATTTAATAATAAAATTGAATAACATTGTTTTGTTTAGTTATTTTATAAAACCTACACAATGAATACCGAAGTTGCATCCAATGAAATTGTATTAATTATTCCTCCGGCTCCACCCGGAGAAGAACAATTTGTTCCAGGAGAGTTCAAATACGTTACGAAACACCAACAAATAATGTTAAGTACTGCATATAAAGCTATAACTATTACAGAAAATTGGAATTTTGTTAAAAAAGATATACTCAGTTTCGCATTTTCGAATGATGTAGAAATCCAACAAATATCCAACGAAATTTCTAAATTAGGTTACGATGGACACTCTGGATCAAGTTTTGGATACACAATGAGGTGTATGCAATTTATTGCACTAAATGGAGAAAGAGAATTTATGAAAAATTATATGTCTTAATTGCATTACCGTGATGGATACTTCTCCTTAATAAGATTATCTCCTAAAAAATTCGGTTTTAAACCATAATATGGCGCATCTGACGGAACTCTCCAAAAACCAACATATTTATTTTTAGTTTCTTTATTTAATAATGGTTGAAGCGGTTCCAATATATTACCACTTTCAGCTGATACAAGTAGCATATAGTTCCCTAGTATAGTATTAGATTCCAATACTTGTTTAGCAGACATTCTTGCAAACCATTCATATTTTCGTCTTTTCAATATTTCATCAGAAGGTATTAAAATTCCGTAAAAATTCGGGTAAAAATTTATATAATTATCAGCCATTAAATCATCTAAAATAATTGGGTTACCTTCATCTGTTTTTACTCCTATTTCAGCACCCGAAATTAAATTAATTTCATTTTTTTGTACACGTTTTTCAATATACCTATCAAAATCTCCCAAGAAAACACTTTCTGCAGTGTAATCGTTTGATATTGTTCGCTGCATAAAATCTATTAACGATCCAACAGTTTTACATTCTTTTGGAGCTCCGCAAAAAGATAAACTCGGATAATAATCAAATGTAGTTGAAGTAATATTACGATCAATCGTCTCACATACAAACATCTTAGATCCTCTAGTTCCCTTTACATAAAGACCAAATAAATCTTTATTACATAAAAATGAAATAGGACACATTAATCCTCCATAAATATGAAGTAACTTCATTAATCCTAATTTTCTCATATTATCTAAAATAGGACTAGAAATTGAATTCATATTTATAGACCATCCAGGTATTAATCTTTGAAATGCAGTATCATCTATAATACAAATAGTAAAAGATTTATCACATTGCTGAATTATACTTTTAACTGTTAAAAATAAATAAGGTTGGTTTAATTCAAATGAACTACGCGAACCAAAACTTAACCATTTTCTTGAATTATATTCATATGGGACGTGAATCCATAATATAGGTTTTTTACTCTTAGCTAAAGTAACATCATCTAATAAATATTTTTGAATAGCCTCGTAATTATCTTTATTTTCTTCTCTGCTACACTTATCTTCAAATTTTTTATACAATATACCTAGAGTTATGAGAATAGAAAAAAGAATAACATAATTTGTAATAGAAAAAGACTTCATATAGTATACTATTATATTTTATTTGCATTGTTATATTATTTTTATTGGGTGTATTATTTATTGGTTGTATTATTTATTGGTTGTATTATTTATTGGTTGTATTATTTATTGGTTGTATTATTTATTGGTTGTATTATTTACTGGATGTATTTTTAAACTAGTTGTTAAATGATTACCACACCTAATAAAAAAATTATGCAGTTGAACAGGATCTGTGCCTGTAATAGAATCATCTGGAATAAAAGTTTGATTGCCCTTTTTATAACATAAGATTACTGGTATACCATTTACCATTTTTTTACTTTTTAAAAAAGAATAAAAATCCATACATTGGTCTACATCTATCTCTGCACACACAACTTCTGGAGGTGAAGAAGCAAAAAATCCGTGAACACTATTTTTAATTAATTTACAAGGTCCACACCATTCAGCTCCCAATTTAACGACTATTAGTCCTGGATTACAACTTAATAAATGAAAAAAAGCTTCTCTGTTAGGTATTTCACTAATGACTTGTTTTGACATTATATTTATAATAATTATAATTAATTATTATAAATAACTAATACCTGTATTTTAATCCATATTTTTATTTATGACAACTTCTTTTGCAATATTTTTTATAATTTTATCCTCTTTCTCAGAATCATTATCTCCTCTTCCTCCCATAGCTTCAATTACTAATTTATTATAATGATCAGATTTTTTTGATTCACTTTTACTACAATCCGGATATTTTGCTCTAAATTCTGGAAGAAGTTTTGTATTTTTATGAGCTATATATTTTATAACTTTTCTTAAATGGTTTTGCTCTTCGTTCTCCTTTTCCCATTTATCTTCATCTTTAATATACATAACCTCTCTTTTTGAATCACTACAATGAACTGGTCTTTTATGTATATCTAATGCTTTTAAATTCTTCACAATTATATTTGAGATGCCTTCTACGAACCCTAATTTACCAACATTTTCAAGATCAGATAATTGCAATTTAAGCGAATCAATAAAATCCATTATATTCATCGCATCCTTGCAATGTTCGTTTAAAAATACATTCAAATTAAACGTTTTATTATTTGAATTAATATTAGCAGTTGAATTATTAATAGACAACGAATTTCTATCTTTACATAAATTAATTAATTGACTATTCTGATCAAATATCATTTTATTCTGGTCTTTAATCATTTCTTTAAATTCATCGTTTTGCTTTAAAATTTTAATTACAAATGTAGTATTACAATCATTCTCAAGATTTTCAAAATTATAATCCGAAAGTTTACATATTTTTTGGTGTTTACATAATCCACTTTTATATTTATATTCTCTCCCACAATGACACTTATTATGCAATGGGGATTTTTCGTTATCCATAATAGTGGTAAAATTATCCATTTCATTGATTTTGTGTTTATCCGTCTGAACGTGTTTTTTAAAATCTTTTTTATTAGACGTTATATAGTAACAAAATGAACACTCATAATTTTTGGGGATTTTTGGGGATTTTTCGTTATCCATTCTCCTTATATATGGATAACAAAAAATCCCTAAATTGTTTTAAAATTAAGTATTTTTATTTTTTTACAGTAACAAAATGAAAATTATTTTTTTGGTGACCTTACGCTAAAAATCGTTTATCGTCACAAACGACGTTTTTCAGGGACTGAATTTCCTTTTTTGATTTTTGGACATGCCAAAAATGTCCAAAATCGATTTCCCGAAAAAACTTTTGGAAAAAAAAAGTGAACGATTCTTTAAACCCGAATTTAATATATATAATATTTATACTTAAAGAAATGGTTACTTGTATTTTGTCACAAATTCTTCTAGTTCGTTAATTTCTATATGCGGAAGTTGTACGTGTGATTCCCAAAAATATCTGCAATACGCCCATACAAAATCACATTCAATTTTATACCAGGTATCGTGATGATTTAGTAAATTATTATATAATTTATCTGGTAATAGGTGCAAACTCTGTTTGGGTAATACATAACATAGTTGAACTAATTCTGAAACCGGGCGAGGATTTTTATTTTCTATAAATTCTGTATCAAAATATGGAATGTAATGAATCAGATCAGATAATAGAGGAGGATAATTATAATTATATGACCATCTCCAATCAGGGCAACCAGTAGTATAATATTTCATAGTCCATTCAAGTCCTTCCAAATAATTCACACATATTTGTTTTTTTCTCGGCTCGTCAATCTCAATATCAAATAACTTTTTATAATATCTTGATTGCCAATTATTCTTATAAGGGTTTATGAATTTTTCAACGGTTCTCTCATATGTAGGAACTAAATCAAATTTTTTAAACTGATCTTCAGGAGTTACGTCTGGAATTATATTTTTACTACGTCTATCTCTCAATTTTGCTTCTAATTTCATATTTTCTTCTTCGGCATTTGCCAAAAATTGTACTATTTTTCTAACATTTTTCCATACTATTTGTTTGCCATCATATAAATTCTCTGCAGTGGAACCGATCGTTCCCTTATACGCATTTATCATCTTATCAATTCCTCCTGTTCTAATATTTATAGAAGGAAAATGAGGCATAAAATCATTTCCAAGAAAAAAACACATAAAAATATAATCATACATACGATTTTTCTGTTGTTCTGTAGTAAGCTCTTCTCCATTATTCATATCTAATGTAATTATTTTTGCAAGTTCGGGGATATCTATTATATAACTTTCATTAGGATCTAATTCTGAATTAATTGATTTTATAAAATGAGGAGTTTCTCTAAATAAATAAATTTGGCTGCTTATGGGTAAATGGTTAATTGACAGCATAATTAAATCTGCGTCTAGACCATAAATAATCGTATTCTTATCTTTGTGTTCATTTGGAAATTTCCTAATAAACTCAAATAATTTATGTTCGCCTTCACCATATTTATCACTAGGAGACAATATTATATTTTTAACACTATATTTTGAAGGATTGTTATATACTTGTCTAATTTTTTCATTTAATTTATTCATAAATACCGTTCCAGGTGTAATGGCTGTAGTATTCCAAGGATCTGGTTTAGAATCCTTAAAAATAGACTTTGAAATTTTATTTTGATATAAAGATTTATATCTTCTATCACGTTGTTGATCCAATTTAGCAACAGGCGCAACCCCATCAAATGCAATAAAAATATTATTATCTGGTTTTAGGGTCATAATATATTCATCAATTTTATTGCATACTGATCTAATAATAATATCTATATCAGATTCAACTATTTTTGAAAAATCTGTATTATATACGGCATCATATATAATTGAATTGCAATCTAAATAAAGATTATTTACTTTTATTGTTGTATGTTCTAACTTTTTAATTAAACGTGCGTGGTTTTTTACAATGTATGAAAAATAACTTGGAATTCCCATTAAATTTATTATATAAATATATTATGATATACGTTTAATACATTATAATATATTGTCTTACCAATTTCAGTTAAAAATTATTTAAATTTTATAATATAATGTAAGAACACATATAATTCACTCCATTTTACATAAGTATGATCTTATATTTGTTTAGAAGAAACATTATTACACTATAGTAAAATATACAATAATCAACTGATAGTAAGTTTTTCATTTATTCCGACAGTTATAATTTATATACTGGTAAATATTATATTAAAATAATATATATATAACAAATAGAATGACTGAAAAAATGGGAAGTATTAATTTTAAAAAGGAAATTAGTAACAAAAATAATAGTGATGTAATTGGGCTTATAGAGAGAAAAATTGATTTTTATAAAGATGTCATTCAAAAAACTATTATACATGTTCAAAAAAATAAAACGTTGGATATTTTAGGAATTAATGAAGTTAGTAATTGCATTGATAGATTCAGTGATGTAAGCAAAAAAATAAACGATATGACTGAAAGTATGAATTCTATATCTAATTCAGATACTTTAATTAATAATTTACAATTAATTAATAACGATCTTTCAAGCTTACTTAAAAATTACGGTACCGAAAATTTAGACGATTTACTTTTAATTTGTTTTGGCAATAATAATAAATTAACTATTAATGAAGAAGAAACATTAAAGCTTGATATATTAAAAAAATATTTTCATCCAACCAGTTATAAGGTTATAAATAAAAAAGACGATATAAAACAAAAAAAAGGACAAGACGAAATAATTGATGATAAAAATAATAATTTAGAATGTCAAGATATGTCGTCTAATTCTAAACATTTTCATATGAAAGTGTATGGAATAAAATTATTTATACATAGTGATATTTTAAAGAAAAATCTTCTTATTTGTGGTATAGTAGATGATGTTATGGTTGATTTTTTAAATAATACATATATTTTATTAAAACAAAAAGGAATAAAATCACATTTACCTGAAGAACCTGAGTTTAAAAGCGATTCATTTGACAAATTTATTTCTTCATTATCATTGAAGGATTATTTAATATGCGATAATCATTTAGATATTTATGTTAAATTTGCAGGGTTTTTAAGCCAAAATAATAGTATAAAACAAAAACAAATAACTACGGTAGTCAAGGAATTTATAATGGACGATATTTATTCAAAACGTAACACATTAATTCAATTATTAATAAAATCTGAAAATTATGAAAATCAATATTTGGCTTATTTATTATACGATCTTCTCTCTAATGATGCGAATGGAGTCGTCGATACACAAGAACAAACTATTTTATTTGATAGTTTACCTTGGAATATAAAACAGTATTTTAAACAGGCTATGAAAAAAACAATACAATACACGAACGAATTATCTAATTTTGACATTAACAAAATACCATTAGAACAACAAATTTGTTTATTAAAAGCACCCGACAATGTTAAAGAAAAAGCTATGATGAAATTAAAAGAAGTTAAATCCAAGTCTGAAGATTCTGGATCAAAAGCGAGACAATATTTAGATGGGTTATTAAAAATTCCATTTAATATTTATAAGAAAGAACCTATTTTAAATATTATGGATACTATTCGTTCACAATTTAAAGATATGTTAAAAAAATACAATTTTTTTAAATTGTTTCCAGAAATTCCTTTAAAAGATAAATACACTAGTATGGAAATAATTAAATATATTAAAATAATAAATGGTTCTTCAAATCTAGATGATACGAATGAAAAACTTGATAAAACAATGGATTATTTACTCGCTGGAGATAAAAAGAAATTAAGTAATAATATTGTTATGATAAATGAGTTGTTTAAAAAAACTGGATTAAAAGACAATAAAATAAAATTTAATGCATTAAATAAAGATCAATTGAAAGACGAAATTGAAAAATATATTGAGTTATGCAAACAACCTCAACATAAAACTCTAATGAGCGAAACAATTGATCATTTTAAAATATTTTGCAATGTAAAAGATGTGAAAGACGTAAATACCGCACAGGAATTATCTGACATTAACACTCAGATAGTTACTATTAATAAAAATATGAAACTAATAAATACATATATGACAGACGTTAAAGAAACATTGGATAAATCTGTTTACGGTCACGACAAAGCAAAAAGACAAATAGAGAGAATAATTGCGCAATGGGTCAATGGCGAACAAAAAGGCACTGCTTGCGGGTTTGAAGGACCGCCTGGTGTAGGAAAAACGTCATTGGCAAAAGGGTTAGCTGATTGTTTAAAAGATGAAAACGGAGTTAGTAGACATTTTTCTTTTATAGCTATTGGCGGTGATTCAAATTCTTCATCTCTTGTAGGTCATTCATATACTTATGTTGGAAGTTTGTGGGGACAGATTGTGCAAATATTGATGGATAAAAAATGTATGAACCCTGTTATTTTGATTGATGAAATAGATAAAGTATCAAAGACCGAACACGGAAAAGAAATAATTGGCATATTAACACATTTATTGGACCCAACTCAAAATGATTGTTTTCAGGATAAGTATTTTTCTGGAATTGACCTAGATTTATCAAAAGTCTTATTTATTCTCTCTTACAATGATGTTAGTGCAATTGATAAGATTATGTTGGATCGCATTCATAGAATTAAATTTGATAATTTATCGTTGGAAGATAAAATAGTAATATGTAATAAACATCTTTTACCTGATATTTATAAAAATATTGGACTTGAAGGAATGGTTCATTTTCCAGACGAAACATTGAAACACATTATTGAGGAATATACATTGGAACCCGGTGTAAGAAAATTAAAAGAAAAATTGTTCGAAATTGTTGGTGATATTAACTTAAATGTATTAAAGGGTCTACACTTTGATATTGAGTTGCCTATTATAATAACTATTACAGATGTAAAAACTATATATTTTAAGGATAAGAGAGAAGTTAAAATACAAAAAATTCATACTGAAAACAAAATCGGTATTATTAACGCGCTTTGGGCAAATGAACAGCTACAAGGAGGCGTATTGCCACTCCAAGTTAGTTATATACCTTCAAATAAATTTCTAAGTTTAGTATTAACCGGCTCAATGGGCGACGTTATGAAGGAATCTATTAGTGTAAGTTTAACGAATGCGTGGAATTTAACAAGTATCGAAAGACAAAAATATTTAATAGAAACTTATAATAATCCGAAAAATAATAACGTGTGTGGATTACATATACATTGTCCAGATATAAGCACCAAAAAAGACGGTCCTTCTGCTACAACAGCATTCACCGTGCTAATTTACAGTTTATTTAATAATATTAAAATTAAACATAATTTTGGTATCACCGGTGAAACAAATTTTAGTTATATTTTAACAGAAATCGGAGGACTGCAAGAAAAAATAATACATTCAATTAAAGCAGGAATAACCGAATTTATTTATCCAAAAGTGAATCAATATGATTTTGATAAAATTATGGAAAAATATAAAGATAAAGACATTTTAAAAGGCATTAAATTTCACTCAATTGAACATATAGATGAGGTTTTAGATTTAATTTTAGAAAAATAAGAATAATAATATATTAATATAAATTATTATTATATGAATAGTCAAATGAACCAAAGAAACGCAACAGGAGGTATACCAAATGCACCTCTTCAATTATTCCAACCTTTTAATATTGTAGTATGGTTGTCATTTTATTCTCCTATAATTCTTGCAGTATGTATGGTTTCACTATCATTTGTATTTCAAAATTTTAAAGGATTTATTTATTTAGCATTTTTAATTGGTGTATGTGTAATAAGAACATATGTTTACTCAATGAGTGGATCAAGTCCAATTATCAACGATGGAACTATTTGCACTTCTGTACAATATAGTAAATATGGCAACCCTACATTCAGTGCATTTGTTTTTGCATTTACAATAATGTATCTTTCATTACCTATGTTTAGTAATGGATCTCCAAATTTTTGGGTATTTTCTGGAATATTGGTTTATTTCTTTTTAGATATTTTTATAAAAATGTACAAAAAATGTGTAATCAAAACTAGCGATTTATTTTTAAATGTTTTATTGGGTCTATCATCTTCTGCACTTATAGTCACATTAATGTATGCAGGCGGGTCTGGTAAATATTTATTTTTTAATGAAATATCAAGCAATAAAGAAATATGCTCAATGCCTAAGAAACAGACATTTAAGTGCAATGTTTTCAAAAACGGCGAACTTGTTGGAACTGTATAAATTATAATTCAGTTTATTTGTTTTACACAAACTAATATTAGTTTGTGTCTTCAATATTAGTTTGTGTTTCTTTGTCTACTTTTTCAATATTTGTAGGATTATGTGTTTCAATAAGCGAGTTGTTATTTTCTAATATAAATATTGTTTCATTGATTTCAATTTGTGGAGTAGATGTAGATGCAGTTATATCATTTGGCGGATTAATTGGATTATTTGGTAGTTTATTTTGTTGTATAAAATATTTTAAATTATGTGATATCCACGACTTAAACTCATTTATTACAAATTGTCGTTGGAACGATTCTGATAACATTTTCATATTACCCTTTGTATTATATACTTTAATAAAATTATTAATAACAATTACAAGTCTATAATTTTTATAAACATCCACATTTAAGTAGTTAAATAAACCCTTTCTTTTTTTTAAATTAACATAATTGTGAAATAAATATAACATGTGTCTGAAAGATTCCTTTGTTTTTAAATTTTCTGGTTTAATTTTTGCTAAAAAATTTGTTGCATCAGATGAACATTCTGGACAAGGTAAATATTTACATATTCTTACTATCTGGTTAAATAATGACTTACTTAATATAGAGTAAACATTTTCATTCAGTTTTTCTGCTAATGTATGAAAAAGTATCCAAACGGGAGGTCCCCAAATTTCTGGAGGTGACATATAACTAATAAGATAAAAAATATAAAGATATTTTACAAATTAAAATAAATGAAAAAATATAATATAGAAGGAAATATAGATTTTTTTTCTGAATTATACAAGTCGCTTGATACCGATGAGTCAGAAGACAACAATAATTGTTTAATAACTAATGAACCTTTAACCGATAAATATGTTGAAATGAATTGCGGCCATAAATTTAATTATCATCCGTTATATAAAGATTTTATTAACCATAAACGTAAATTTAATAATATGGAGGCGTCTAGTGGCCATTTGAAGCAACACGAATTAAGATGTCCTTATTGCAGAAAAAAACAAGAATTTGTATTGCCGTATTATCAAGAATTAGGGCTTGAAAAAGTAAATGGTGTTAATTTTGTTGGACCGTCTTATAACACAAATAGTTATAATTCAGCGGCGTTTACGTATTATAAACAGTGTGAATATTTAGGACCAAACCCGAATTTTAACCCAGAACTTCCAACAATTGTATTTAATGATAATTTAGATGATAATCCAAATTGTACACACTTTAACTGTATTAAATATGGCACGCAAATTGTCAATTATAATTATAATGATGATAAACATTATTGTTGGGTTCACAAGAAAGAATTAATTGTCAAATACAAGAAAGAAATTAGCGATAAAAATAAACAGAAAATAAAACAAGCTAAAGAAGATATTTGCCAGGCTAAATTATTAGCTAAAGAAGATGCAAAAAAAGTAAAAGATGAATTACACAAATTAGTTTTGGATGCTAAATTAAATAAGAAGTCTAATACAAAGAATGCAAATAATACACTTAATACAACTAACCCATCTAATACAACTAACCCATCTAATACAACTAACCCGCCTAATACAACTGACGAAAATGTAGTATTGGGAGTATCTTTAATTGATATTTCTATAAACCAACCAGATAATATAAATTGCTGCAGTGAAATTGTAAAATCAGGACCCAACAAAGGACAACACTGTTCTTTTATTGTAGTTGATAAAGAAAATATGTTATGTAAAAGACATTCTACTATGAAACAATTAACTATAAACTATAATAAAATATAATAAATTTATAAAAACTATAATAAATTTATAAAAACTATAATAAATTTATAAAAACTATAATAAATTTATAAAAACTATAATAAATTTATAAAAACTATA
>Ga0114978_10002068_pt1 | contig 16679 bp, 16 predicted proteins | sample S_140212_EF_Meta_FD_87027 | JGI IMG/M metagenome (GOLD analysis project Ga0114978, IMG submission 87027) | Freshwater microbial communities from Lake Simoncouche, Canada to study carbon cycling - S_140212_EF_MetaG | ecosystem: Environmental > Aquatic > Freshwater > Lake | place: Lake... | reverse complement strand
TCGGCATGATTCCCGGAAATCAAAATCACATTGTATGTTTTCCCGGTTTTTTCATCCAACACATGTTGCCTGATTTCCAATACTTGGAATTTGCGGCCGTCCGCATAATAATCGCTGGAGAAGCCGTTGATAATTATGTGTATGAAATCGCCGGCATGTAATCCTGCCAAATTTTGACTGTAGATGCATGTTTTTGTTTCTGTTGTTTCTTTATCTTCTTCGATTTTCACAATGTCGTCGCTGATAAACTCGGCGGCAACATCGTCTAATTTGTAGGAAGACAAATTGTAATCGCGACGAAAATACGTATACATGTCGATTTGCAGTCGGCCTACCATCGGAAAATATCGCAAATCGTATTCACCGCTGGCCAACACGACTTTCGTGTTTTCGAGGTCTTTTTCTTCCATATTCGTTTCTTTGTCCATCCGCGTTTTCAAACAGGATTCGCCCATTTTCCGCGACAATTCGCTGAATTCGTCTTCGCAGCCCGTTTCTTGTGACCTGCGAAATAAGAATTCGTAATCAAATCCGAAGATATTGTATCCAATAATAATATCGGGATTTTCCTCTTGGATAAGTTCCTTCCATGCGAGCAAAAGGTCGGCCTCTTCGTCGACACATTCAATATCGATGTCTGGAATCGGGTCGCATGTTCCGAGAACCAGGCAGTGATTTCTGTAGGGAGTCTTTTCGCCATATCGAAGAAAGGTCGAACCGATAAATGTCGTCTTGTCGCCTTCTAATTTGGGGAATATTTTTCCAAGAGTTATGGTGAGTGTTTCTATCTTGTATTGCCGTGTACTCGTTTCCGTCTCGGATAATAAGAAATCAATGACCGTGTTTTCTGCTTTTGCTTTTGCTTTTGTTTCTTTTACTTTTGTTTCTTTTACTTTTGTTTCTTTTACTTTTGTTTCTTTTGTTTTTGTCTCATGAATTGCGTCCTCTTCCTCCTCGTCATACTCGATGACATCGGCCACAATATCCGTTTCAATTCCAGTCTCATTTTCTTCTTCGGTATGTTTCTGAAGAAACATGTCTGCAATCGAGGCCGCTCTCACATCCGCCCCTTCCATTATCTGGATATTCTCCATTTCCTCCTTCACCAGTATATCCAACAGGTATTCCACTTCTTTCTTCGTTGGCGGAGAAATAGGAAACACCAAATCAATGCCGTCAAATGTACCGAAATCGAATGCCGCATATATCATTTTGCGCATCATGGTGGTCGCACGGTCCCTCGTCATTTTTTCCACACTCATTTGGCGCAGAAACACATCGACTACATTCATCGCCAATTTACGGTATGATTTCACGGGTTCAGGGAAATCGCCGTGCGACGAACTCGCCTCAATATCAAAACTGCAAATTTTCAAAGGCACTTGGGTTTCCTTGTCCAATTCCGCCGTAATGGCTTTTTGCGTACACACATATTCATATGTGCACGTCGTCGTCTTGTCTTCGACCGTCTTGCTGCGAAGCAAATTCAGATGAACCCATCCCGAAGGACTGATATTGTGAATATGGAAGTAACGCAATAGAGGAGGAATGCCGCTTTCATACAGCTGAGTTCTGCATCCATGAATCATGTAGTGTCCGAGCTGTCGATTTCCGGTTCGCTGATTCTTGAAATACCACAAATTCTTGGTGCGGTTCATTGCGGCCATTGTTTTGAACGTCACGAGAACGAATTTGTGTTTGCGTCCTGCACTGAATCCATATAACTTGTGTTGCTCGACTATTTTGGCGGATAGAATCGAGTCGCGAATAGGAGGCATCTGTTTGAAATGGGAAAGTAGTATTTCTGCGTCGTATTGCGTCCATGTGTCGTCGACTTTGATGTAAAAGAATGGCTGGAAATCTTGGAGAACAATACTGCACGTTTCGCCGAGTTCATTGATGCCGAACATTTGGATCATGAACTGGTTGTTTTTTTTTTCGTCGAAGGTCTGGAAATCAAAGAGACGGAAACTTTTACCTATTTTCTTAGTTTTTCCAACAGTTGATTGTTTGGACATGGTCTGATTCTATCGTATTGATTCGTTTTGTTTATAAATGGTTCGTGTGTGTTTAGATATTTTGTATATAGAAAATATCAATTTTTTACAGAGAACCTATTTTTATGAATATGTTTGTTTGAACATCTATACCGTATAACATTCGATAATCAAAATGGAGTGAATTTCAGATTTGTCCCATTCGAATCTTCATGTAAATAACTTCCAAAAGAAGGTGTTAGATACATTTGGTTTGTATATTTGTATTTATCATCGTATTCCTGATATTTTTCTTTTTCTTTTTCTTTTTCTTTTTCATATTCATATTCTTCATCATATTCATCATCGTATTCTTCTTTTTGTTTTTGTTTTTCTTCTTCTTTTTCTTTTTCAAATTCTTGTTTTTCATATTCTTCATCATATTCTTGTTTTTCTTTTTCTTTTTCTTCAAATTCCATCGATTTCATTTCCAACGTAGAAACTACTTTCCGATAATCATCCATGTTCTCAAACATCAGTTTGCTCATTTCCGCTGGCGAAATAATATATTCTTTCAATCCACGAATCCTCTGCACAATATCATTTTTTATAAAATCAAAATCATCCATCTTCATTTCATAAAAAAACTCAATCATCTCCAACAGTGTATCATTGGTGCATTTCTTGAAATCCGCAATCACATCAATCCTCCCAGGACGGATGAGCGCTTTATCGAGCATGTTTATGTAATTGCTCGTCATAATGACAATTCTGCCAGGTATTTCGAGAACACCGTCCAATAAATTGAGCAAAAACGACAAATCTATTTTTTCGGCCCCTGGAAACATATCGTTGCGATTGTGATGATAGGCGACATCCAATGCCTCTTTTTGTTCTTTTCCTCTTTTTCCAACAGGGTTTGTTGAATGCGGCGTTTCTTTCGTCACTCCGTTTTTCATATCTCTGTCCATCACCAAGTCACTCTGGCAATCTATGTCTTCGAGCACATAAATACGTTGTTCCAATGGAATCGAATATTTCTCTGTTTGACCCGTTGCATTGTTTATCACAGAAATCACCTCATTATAGAACAAGTTCTCCATTTGCGTCTTCGTAATGTCATTATTCAGATTGATGTTGATAATGTGTCGCCCCGTTTCATTGCCGAGACATTTGACCGTCGACGTTTTACCTGCACCCGCCTGCCCCGACAGCAAGAGCCCCAATGTATAGGGGATGCCTTTCGCATCATACCATTTCCGGTGTTTGATGAAAAAATCGACGCGTTTCCTCACCACCGCAATTTCAGGGCCAAACAAATTCGCGAATCGCCGGTTGGTCTGGAATTTCTTCATGGTGAATGTACACGTATTCGCCAATTTGCTGTAATCCTTTTCGCCGTTCGTCATCCGCGGTGCATTCATCGGATGTTGATTGAAATAAAAGATGTCGTCGCCCAGTTTGTTTTTCAGTTTAATGTCGTAATCATAGGCAATGCGATTGAGAAACTGGCGCAAATCATGCGTGGTTTTCGTGTAGGAAAACAGTTCAATGGTCTGCAGGATTTGTGCGCCCCCCGTATTCGCACTACTCCCCGTTCCATTTGTACTCAACATTCCGCCGTCGAGTTCTTCGTTTTCTTTCAAACAGATGAATATGTCCTCGCATATTTCAATGACATCTGTTTGATTGAGTATGAAATTCTGTTTCTTATAACGTATGTGTTTGGTATTGTTGTTGTTCGTGATATAATCCAACAGGGCTTGGCCGTATCGGTTCTCGCTGTCAGACACATTGACATGTATCGTAATGGAAGATGTCTTTGTTTTTTCCGAATCCGCGTGGAGGTTTAGGTCTTTGAGTAAATGGGCGTGTCTGAAATTCTTGTGATAGTATTCGTTGGCGATTTTGGCAGCTGCCGGGAAGAGACTCTTACAGAGGAAATCGACCGCAGCGGTTGCGATAAATATGTAGAGGAGACCCATAATGCCGCTGCCGCCGCCGCCATCATTGGAGGTTGGATTGTGCAGACTTTTCATCATGGTATAGGTCATCATGTGGGTTTTCATTATATCCATGATTCCGCCGTGGTTCGAATATCCGTGAATGTTCTCGCTATTTTGTGGATTCATATGAATGCGTCTGTAGGATTCGTATGAATGTATATTTATGTTATTTATTTGGATGTATGTTTTGGATTTACTTTTTGTTTTTCATTGTTTTGTTTTTCCTACAGGATTTGCTTTTTGTTTTTCTTTGATTGCGTTTCTTTCTTTTTCCTCCAGATTGTTCGGACCCTAATGCCCACGTTTTTAATTTGTCGACGTCTCTTGCGCCTTCGTAATACGTGACATTGGGTTGATTGTTCTCATTGCCTCCTGTCATTTTAAAGAGGGTGGGGAACCCGTTGACCTGAATGTGGACATTGTTTTTCTGTTGGAATTGTTCGAAACTGTCTTTATCCTCATCGGTTTCGAATTCAACGACGTTGACTTTTCCGCCAACCATTTCTTTCATTGTTTTCCAATTCGGGGTCAACGCTTTACATGCGCCGCACCATTTCGCATAGACTTTTCCAACAGTATCTATTTCATTATTGCTTTTTTTATCTGACGCCATAATATATAGTATGTCGACAAAATTAATTAAATTGTTCTTTTTTTTATTTTTATTTATGACATTTTTAGCAGGAGGATATTTTTATACATTGAACCGACCACATTATGCCTATACATATGCATATTCTGAAAAAAGTATGTACGAATATATGGAAAATCAAAACGAAGACAATAAACAAAAAGAAGAAGATAAACAAAAAGAAGAAGATAAACAAAAAGAAGACAATAAACAAGAGAATACCTCCGTACCAAATCAAAATCAACATCAAAATGATCCGAATGCACATTTATATCAAGGTCCTAACTTTAGTCAAATATCTACTACCGGCGCATTACCAGGCGATTCCTTACCAGTACAAGGCACAGTTCAAGACGCAAGCCGTCAAAATGGTCCATACAACCAAAACATGTATTACGGATTCGACCCAACCAGTCAATATGTAGGAATGTACACAGATATAGACAAAATTCACGATTCCACCAGTTTTTCCGAATTAAGTGACAATCCGATGGACGCGAATTGGGGAGGAGTCGTGTATACTCGCCAACAAGTGGATTCAGGCAAATACGACGACAGACTTGTCGTCCCCTATTCTCAATCGAATGGATACACCGTTTCATCGCGTGTTCAAAACAAACCCGTGAATATTTTTGCATAAATACATAAACAAATGCAACCAATAATACAAATACATCAAAAACATGAGAACTCGAATCCGGTTTTTCTCAAGTTTCTGCGATTCATACAAATGCAAACAAGTGTATGAATCTATGAATGATATTCCCGCACATATTACCATCACAACGGACGACGATTATACACACGTCATCATTTTAAACACAGCCATGCCGCAATTACCTGCGAATTTTCCAACAGAGAATGTGCTCGGGTTGGCGCATGAACCGTCGCCGTTTCTTGGTCTGACCGAGGAATTCGTCGCATATGCGCGAAAATACATCGGCAAATATCTCATCGGCGATTTACAAACGGCGACGGCATTAGGGGCGCCGTTTGCACCTTATTACGGATTTTTGTGGCATAATCCGTCGCCCGCGTTGTTTTTCTACCCCTTTGAAAAACCGAAACGAATGTCGATGGTCGTCAGCCAAAAGAATTCTGCGCCTGGGCACAAATACCGGCACCAGTTATTGCAAAAAATCCTACAGACGAATTGGCCGGTTGACATTTACGGAAGATGTGTCATGTATTACAACCGGTTAAATGACCCGCGTATCAAAGGCACTTTCGAACAAGGAAGCGACGAACCTTATCGCGACTATCAATTCCATATATGCATCGAGAACTTTTGCCTTCCTTGGTATATTAGCGAGAAATTGACCAATTGTTTCCTGTATGAGACCACGCCCATTTATTTCGGTGCGGAGAGCGCGGACAAACTGTTCCCGAATATGTGTTTGCGATTAACGGGAGACATAGGAAAAGATATGCAACTCCTACAGGATATTCTTCGAGAACCTGCTAAATATCAGGCACATGTTCGAACGGATGTCGAACAAGCGAAAAAACAAATGAACGTGTTTGAATATTTGTCCTAATTATTATTTTTGGTTTTTATTCATTGTTCTCCTTTTATTGATTTTATTTTTGTTGGATTTTTTGTTGGACCGTTTTGTTTTTCGATTTAGTTTCTTATTCTTGGTTTCTCTTAGTCTCATTCCTCCTCTCATTCGTTCTCTCATTCCTCTCATTCGTTCTCTCATTCGTTCTGTCATTCCTCCATCGATTGAATCTACTTCTTCTTCTTCTCCATCTTCTTCTCTTTTTTTGTCGTTATGATGAGTGAGTTTGTGTGTTTTCCAATCCATAATTTGGCATTCTTTTGAACAGTATCGAGTATCACAGTATGCACATCTACGTATTGCGTGTTTTCCGCAGTAATGACATTGATATTTATCGCGTAATAAAATGAGTTCAGGTACGAGTTGAGCGTCTATAGAATCCATCACTTGATTTACATCCGCACCATATTTAATCAAATATGTAATCACTTCCATATTTTTATTTTCACATGCATACATCAATGGCGTTTTACCGTGAATATCCAACACATTTACATCTGCGCCATTTTTTACAAGTGTTTTTATAATGGTCAGAGGTGTTTCGCTAAGCATACACGCTGTATGAAGAAGCGGCTTTTTTTGTCGTCGTTGATGTTGATAGTTTATGATTGGTTTACAATATTCTATCAATATAAGTACTATTTTATCATTTTTATTTTGGATTGCGGTTTCCAAGGATAAATATCCACGCGGGTCTGTAAACCCCGACTGAAGTAATAATTCTGATATTTCTTTTGACTTCGATTTACACAATTGTTCTAGTTTATCCGTCTCATTATTCTGTATCAAATCATAGAGTAATTTCAATATGACAACGTCCCTATGTACACTAGAATGTGTGTATATATATGTTGGTGAGTTTTGTGAGTTTTGTGAGGTTAGTGATGGTAATGACGATGACGTAAAATCGCTCATATAATATGATATATTTTTTTTCTTTCCAACAGTATATATGCGTTCTGCTTTTACTCCTTTTTTTTATATGAAAACCTATTACACTGTACCGAATTCGCGTCCTTATTACGAGGCCTCGCCGAACAAGAAAAACATCGGCTCGTCGATGAACAACTCGACACTCAGTTGCAAAATTCAATATTCGCAAACCATTCGCAATAATTCCACTGCACAATACTCTGTTGGATCCAAAACCTATCTAAGTTGCGCAAATCTGCCGAAACCTTATTGAGACCTTTTCACAAAAAATATAGGCGGTTTATATAATGAAACGTCCACAAAGAAACGCAGATGGATATTATTACATTCGCAATAAAAAATACAAGGAATTATTCGGTTCTCGAGAACAAGTGATGAATGGTACTGCCTACAAGACGGAGGGCGGACTTATCATCACCGACTTGTACATGAATAAAAAGACGGGGCGTATTGTTAGTGCAAAAAAGCATAAAACGGCGAAACAAGAAATGCGTCTGGAGAAATACGGGTATGGTGCAAAACCCGGTCAATTTGGGTATGTTCGCATTTCACCTAAAACCCGCAAAAATAAGAAAAATGAATAAAGTTTAGGAATTCTCTTTGCATGGTCGACTTCTTCGACATTTTTATTTTTTATTTGTTCATATAGTATATAAATGACAGCAGAAGGTTCGCGAGCACAAGTTATGCATGGAACTGCCGACCATACCTCCGGTGGTCTTACTAAGTCCGATTTGAAGTACAACAAGAATGGAAAGATTGTCAGCCGAAAAAGGTCGACCCAAGCCAAGAGACAGAAGAGACTACTAAAAGCCGGCTGGGGATATGAAAAGGGGAAATTCGGCGCGGTCAAATTGAATAAAACCGCCAAAAAAAATAAGTCGACAAGAAGACGCTAATTCTACAGTAAATAGTATTTTACAATATTATTTACTTTTTTACAAATCCTCACTTTTACAAATCCTCACTTTTTACACATCCTACAGGGATTCGTTGGATATTTAACGCCTGCGTCTTGATGAACGACGGTTGCGCTTCGACTGTCTCGGCTTTCCGACCAATTGATTCGCGACGAGTAATCCAACAGGGACAACCAGTTCTTCCAGACCAATCTTTCCTCCTTTTCTCATTTTGCGGTTTTTTCCGCCGAGACGAATATTATTATCATTATCCTGTTCAAGTAGAAGTGGAGCGCCACCTGCAAAAAGCGAATTGGCGACAGAAGCTGCACCGTTGGAAGATGCGACAAGTGCTGCAGTTCCTTGCTCAGAAAGGCCTTGGCTCGCTCCAACTAATGAAACGGGCGATAGAGGGAGAAGGGCGCCTCCTTTGTAGGCCTGCATCGCAATCGTGTTGTTGTTCGCAGACGCTGCCACTTGAGGCACGCCATAGACGGCATTGACATATTGGTCAGAAGTTGTGTATCCACCACACTGCTTTTTAGAAGTTCTGCGACGTCGAGCGGTCTTTGCCATTATATACTACAGAGAGACATTGTCTACAGAAACTCATTCCCGTTTGTCAATCGTCGATTGTATTCTAAAAATGACAATGAACAATCCGAGAACTCCGAAAAACAAGAAAACGTTGTATATGGCAATAATCCAAATATACAAATAAATCTCATTGTAAATAATTCCAAACAAAGGTTTCATCATTTCTCTAAATTCCTCATTTTTGAAAAATTCAATACATGTATCTTTCAAAATCCCTTTCATCATATCATTGCCCTAGAGAACAAATCATACAAAATAACGACATTCTACCATTTCCGCGTCGTGCATCATCGCGCTTATCTGCAAAGAATGTTCTGTTGGAATATGCTATAATGGAACACATACACGAGACCACCGATTCATTTCCATTTCATTCTATTACCGTATCCAACCCGATTGCGGTTTCGTCGGGAATTTTTTTCATGAAATTCGGAATAAATGGCATGCCTCTTTATGTCCACCCTCCTAAATGTAACATGAAACCATTCGCTACACCAGGCCTACAAATGAAAGCGAAAAAAATAGGGCATACCGATTTCATTTTTTCGCAAGAAAATGATGCATTTCTCCGTTGGGTGGAATCTTTAGAAGAATTCGCGCAAACCAAAATTTACGAAAATAGAAACAAATGTTTTGAAACCGAGTTGGACAGCTCAGACATTGAGTCGCTCTTTACATCCCCTTTGAAAATGTATAAATCCGGCAAATATTATGTATTACGAGCAAATTTCCCCAAAAGCGAATCCGCCTCTTCTTTTAAAATCTACGACGAGAACGAAAACGAAATTTCATTGGAAAAAATCACAGAGAAAATGGAAATGATGGTCATTTTAGAAATACAAGGGATTCGATGCAGTACAACACAATTCCAAATCGAGTTTGAAGTCAAGCAAATGATGGTGATGAATCCAGTCAATCTCTTCGAAAAATGTTTATTCACTCCTTTGCGCAAAAATAACAACAATAGTCATTTAGTCAAACAAGCAGACGCGAATCCATCCATTCGCTATGATATTGTACAAACGGCAAACGATGAAGTCAATGTAAGAGAAGAAAGAATTCAAATCGATAGAATTCAAATCAATAGAGAACCTACAGAAGAAACAGAACCAATAGAAAAAACAGAAGAAAGAGAACCAATAGAAGAAATAGAAGAAGAAACAGAACCAATAGAACAAAGAGAACAAAGAGAACAAAGAGAAGAAAGAGAAGAAAGAGAAGAAAGAGAAGAAAGAGAAGAAAGAGAAGAAAGAGAAGAAAGAGAAGAAAGAGAAGAAAGAGAAGAAAGAGAACTAATAGAAAAAAGAAATCCAACAGAAGAAATATTGAAAGATTTTTCAGAAAAAGAAGTCGCGATTGATGCATCGAATCTATGTGAAATCGATTTTGATTTAGACAAACTTCCAACAGATGACACCGTTACTTTGAAAAAGAGGAACGACGTCTATTATCAAATGTATGTAGAAGCCAGGCGAAAAGCGAAAATAGCGAGAGATTTAGCACTTACGGCATATTTAGAAGCAAAACATATTAAAAACACATACATGTTGGATGATATTATTGATAGTGAAGATGACGAGGATGACGAGGATGACGAGGATGATGAGGACGATACGGAAGATACGGACGATGAAGATATTTTAGAAGGAAAATGAAATTTTAGGAGAAATGTGGAAAATAAATTGGAGAACAATCGTAATTATTGTGATAAATGTGTAATATTTTGTCCACCGTTTATATAAACGATGTTTAAGGAATTATTAAGTGGATTTACCAAATTTTTCACATCGGATAAAGTTCTTATTTTAGTCATTTTTCTGGTTTTAGTCATTGGTCTTTCCATGTATTCCGGAACAAAGAGAAATAAATACGACGCCATGACATCCGGATATACTGCATCGTCTTCCTATGGACCTGACAATGCTACTTCATCCGTCAGCACTACCGAGTCTACCCCTGCCAGCGTCTCTGAACCCACACTACTCAGTGAATCGTTCGATGCACCTAACTACAGTGATGCTTCTGTTGCTTCTCCTACCACTGCCTCACCAGACCTTCTTCCTCTTGACCAGAACTCACAATGGGCCTCATTGAACCCTGTTGCAAGCGGAAACATTGCCACTCCTGACCTCCTACAAGCAGGTTACAACATTGGCCTTGATACAATTGGACAAACTCTTCGCAATGCCAATTTGCAATTGAGGTCCGACCCTATCATCCAGAAGCAGAACATTGGTCCTTGGATGCAATCGACCATTGAGCCCGATTTAGGACGTGTTCCTCTTGAGATTGGTGGTCTATAAGACAATATTCGATAATAACAAAACAAAACAAATACACAAATAAAAACACAAAAAATGATTGTAAACTCATGTCTGCAATCATTATATGGCGACGACAACAAAAATAAAAACAACCATCAAACATGTATTCCCTAATGGCTGCACACTCCTCTACGAAAAATCCAACACGACCTTGCCCATTGCCGCTCTTTACGCATTTGTCCGTGTTGGTTCCATCGACGAATCGCCGCAACAATATGGCGCCTCTCATTTCATCGAGCACATGTGTTTCAAAGGCACACATCGATATAGGACGCCCAAATCCGTCATCATAGAATACGACAAAATCGGCGCCATATTCAACGCATTTACGAATAAAGACCACACCTGTTTCACGGTGAAATGCGGCGACGAATATGTCGGTCATTGCATCTCGACCCTCTCCGATATTATGTTGGATTCCGTTTTCAAAAAAAAAGGGTATGTTCTCGAAACACCGGTTCTAACAGAAGAAATGATTCGCGTATCCGACGACCCCGATACAATCTTGAACATAGCAGTTGATAAACTATTGTACGCCGGTACTGCCTATGAACGCCCAGTAGACGATATAGTCTATCATCAACGCCAGCTCGGTAAGACGCCTACAGAATCAGAAGCAAATCAAATGCGAACGTATAAAGACGTCATCGATTACTATCATCGTTATTATCAACCCGAGAACATGACGATTAGTATTGTGACCAATCTGTCTTTTGAAAAAATCAAGCGAATCATGAATGCATCCAAATATGTGCAAGGTTCTCGAACTCCTCCGATACGGTTTGCCTTCTCGCAATATGTGCATGGATCCAACAGGGAAATATCATACCGAATCTTTCAGAAAGCGGGTATGGAGTCGTCGCGTATCATTCTCGGGTTTCGCATACAAGGCTCCGATACAAAGGAACGATATGCTCTCAAAGTTCTCGCGCAAATTGTGGGCGGTTCCATGAGCGGGCGACTCTTCATGCTACTGCGCGAACAGAATGGGCTGACCTATAAGTCGGGCGCAAGCGCGGACACCTATCCTGTAGGAGGCGAATTCACCATGTATGCCACGGTGGACCATACCAAACTCCTGAAAAACGGGGCAAAACCGGGCGTTCTTCCACTCATTATACGTATCCTACAGGATTTGCATAGTAAGGGCGTGACGGAAGATGAGGTCAAAAATGCCAAGGGGTATATTGAGGGCACGCGATTGATGAAACTCGCGCAAATCGAGAACACGGCGGAATACAACGGGAAACGCATGATGCTTTATCCGGACGAAGAGTTTGTACCGTACAAGGACATATACGAAACGTATTACAAAGGAATCTCTGTTGGAGAGGTGAAAAAAGTGATTCGTAAATATGTAGTGAAAGAGAATTTATGTGTTGGTGTGATTAGTTCTCATCCTCCTACAGAATCCTCGGTTTCGAATCTTTTTTCGAAATTGTAGGTGATTTCACACATCATAAAACAACTGGATTGTTTCGATTGTTTTGTTGGTTGTATTTGCGGGATGTATCCAATAGTGAATATGTTCTTCTAAGGCGTGTAATCGGTCCGTCCATTCGCTCTTTTTTGATTTCTTTACAACGCAGATTCCCTTCTTGTCTTGTCCCCAACAGGAGGTTATGTTTGTGCCGTCTTTTTTGTAATCGTCGTGATTGAAACGAATAAATACGATGGGTCTGTGTCCCACATCTTGTGATAATTCCATAATACGTTTGTTTTCAGTGCAGCAGCCATATCCGATGTGTTGATTTTCATCGATTTCGATGACGACAATTTGGTAGTGCAAATCCAATAGTAGATCGGGTCTTCTTTTGGACCCCCCGCCGAATACTCTTTTGTCGGCGACCCATTTCATATCCGGAAACTTGGTTTTGACATATTCAACGACTGCGTATTCTTTTGTTTTGTAATTGCGAGAGACTGGTTTGTCTGGAAACAAGTGGATGTAACAATAGAGACAATAACCGTTGTATTTTTCTTGGACTTGTGTAAAACACCATTCGCTTTTACACGTTTTGTCTCTCACATTCATCATTCCTTCTTTTTTGTGTTTCAAACAATACAATGCGGTTGTCTGGCCTTCTGTATTATAATTTGGTATAGTCTTACATCCTTCATGAATACAAGTTTTGCTTACAACATTCACCATCCCATCTTTCTTGTGTTCGAAACAATATTGTGCTTTTTTCTGGCCTTCGTTATTATAAGTTGGTTGTTTCTTACATCCTGGATGAATACAAGTTTTGTGTTTCACATCCACCATTCCTTCTTTTTTGTGTTCGAAACAATATTGTCCCTTTGTCTGGCCTTCATTATTATAGATTGGTCTAGTCTTACATCCTGGATGAATACAAGTTTTGTGTTTCACATCCACCATTCCTTCTTTTTTGTGTTCGAAACAATACAATGCCTTTGTCTGGCCCTCTTTATTGAAGTGTGCTCTAGTCTTACAACCGGTTTCTTTACACATTTGTCTAATACTATAGATAGTAGACAAATATTTGAATCAATTTTTATTGTGAAATAAAAAAAATATAAAATTGAAATACTATTATCGACATGTGTATAAGATATACAGAAAATGTCAACTGAAATCAAAGAACAAGAAGAAATGGTGATTGAAATTCAAGAAGAAGAAAAACAAGAAACGAACATTGAAATTCATGAAGAAGAAAAAGAAATACAAGAAATTGTGATTGAAACTCAAGAAGAAGAAAAAGAAGAAGAAAAAACAGTTATTGAAATTCACGATGAAGAACAACAAGAAAAAGAAGAAATGGTCATTGAAATTCTGGAAGAAAAAGAAGAAACGGTCATTGACATTCACGATGAAGAACAACAAGAAAAAGAATCAGAATCAGAACAAGAAAAAGAATCAGAAAAAGAATCAGAAACGGATGAGGAAACTACTACTATCGAAGTCCTCGAAGAACTCGAAGAACCAGAAAAACAAGAAATATCCATCATTGACGCAGTTGTCAACACGATTTCAAAAATCGAAGACACTTCCATCGTTCTATTGCGCGAAAGAGAGGTCATTCAATGGCTTTTCGGTGACCTTTCCTTTCTACCACAAATAGAAAAGAAAAATAAAAGTTCCGACAACAAACTATACAAAGTTCTCGAAGATGACTGGGGCCGAATCATCATGAAGAAGCGCCGCCCCGATTTGAAGCTGGACAAACAATGGACGAACAAATTCGGAGAACATATTTGCGAAGAATTAATGTATCTGTTGCACCGAAAGAGGACTACTATACCCAAGAAGAAAAATGGATTACAACCCGATTTGGAAACCGACTCGTGTATGATTGAATGCAAAGCCGGAACATTCTATACTGCCGGTACTGCTGCGGAGAAAATACTAGGTTCTCCTTTCAAATATGCCGAAGTCCCCGATTTGTATAAAAAACCGTTGCAAATCGTATGTATGGGAGGCGCCGAGAAAGTATGCCGAGAAAGTTACGGAAATTTGCCCGGGAAGAAATGTACCGCGCAAAAACAAAAAGTTCTCGATTTCTTTCGAGAACTCAAGATTGAGTATATGGGCGCGACAAACCTCCTCATACAAATCACCCAACCGCCACCTTTACACCATTGCACATCCTACACGGAATAATTGTCAATCAGAACCTCATTGGTTCTCGAATCCGGTTCTTTACAATGAATTGCCCTTCTGCAATTTATTATTTTTGTTCGATATGCCGGAGCAGGAAACGCGTCTGTCACCAGCTTCACCTCCGCATTACTCATTAACATCTTTATTTTTTTTGAGCGCATCTCTTCGCACAATGCAAACAGGCGCGTATGCATATCTAATTGAAACCCGTCCGAAGTATACGAGACAAACGAGCTCGCCTGTTGAGGCGCATAAGGCGGGTCGAGATACGCGAAATCATTTTCCTCCAATCGCTCGAATGCCTCTGTAAACGAACAATGCGTAAACACGACCCCTTGTATCAACGCCGCCACTTTTTTGATATGTTCTTCGTCGATGATGGTAGGATTTTTGTAATGTCCGAAAGGCACATTGAAGCCTCGTGGCCCTTCGCGATATACGCCGCGAAAACACGTCTTGTTCATAAACAGCATCATGGCAGACGCGGCGACGGAAGTCCTCTCCTCTTTCGCCAATCCATTAAATTTCGCGCGAATCCAGTAGTAATACGATTCTTGTGATGTCATCGCCTCTTCGATTGTCGCGGCGGCTCGATTCACCTCCGTCCCGGTACATTTAGCAAACTCTTCCGTTATTTCTTTGACTTCCGCAATCAGCGTATCCACATTCGACTGAATATTCTGGTAGAGGCCAATCAAATACGGATTCAAATCACTTGCATATATGTTTCCGGCGACATGTATGGTCCCGTTTTTTTTACAAGTGAGAAGAGCCAAGAGAACGCTGCCTCCTCCCAAGAACGGCTCGTGATAATGATTCATTTGTCTCGGAAACATGCCAATGACATCCTGTATGATTTGCGTCTTTCCGCCGACCCATTTCATAAACGGTTTTACGATTTCCATATCTCTGTATTCTCTGACGATTCTTTATCACCCTTCATTTCTTTATCAATTTTACGACCAAATAAAATATACTTTTATTGAAAATTATATTTTAAAAATAAATTATATATGAATTTCACCGACATTTTTATTTACATTATCATTATTGGAATTGTTGCAGTTTCTATTATGATTTATTTAGAGAACATGGACTCTTACCATTTAAAATGCATTATTTCGGATGTAAACGGCGATAAATACTGTGTTAGACAGAGAGACCAAGTGAATGACGCTGCCGATTTATTGGCAAATACAACCGAAAAATGCAAAAAAATAGTAGAATACGTGTACGCAAAATTCCCGGAAGATGAACGCGCCCAGCGATTGAAGAAGGGGTTTAATCCAAAACAAATTATGGAAACATTACCAACGAGCGAACACACTGCCTACAGTGAGAACAAAGGCGAGAAAATCGCATTTTGTTTGAATGTAAAGAAACACGACAATTCGAATCTGATTGACCCCGAAACATTGTTATTTGTCGCCATTCATGAACTGAGTCATGTGGCAACAAAAACCATTGGACATAAACCCGATTTCTGGGAGAATTTCAAATTCCTGTTGGAGCAAGCAAAAGATGCCGGTATTCACGACCCCGTCGATTACAAAGAAAAGCCGCAGGAATATTGCGGGATGAAAATCCACGACAATCCATATTTCGACGTATAGTCTTATAATTCGAATACTCCAAATCGAATGATTTCTTCCAATCGTACTTCGCTCCTACTCGCATCATATTTCATGAGTTCTTTCTCAATGGTTCCGTCGTCCGTTTCATAGGTGGTACTGTCGCTAATATTGGGACAACACCCTGTTGGAAATACAAACGGTTCATATTTATAGATTGGATGAATCTGTTGAACTCGGCGATTCATCGTTCTCAGACGATACGTTAAAAATGCAATCATAATGGCTTGTAACATATTTACTATAATGGTACAAACTAAATATTTATATTTTTATTTATATTTTTATAATTGTTCTCAAAATCGAACGGTTGTTTTCCCTTTGAAAATGACTTTTGATTTTTTCTCTGTCACCACTTCTTCCTTTTTATCCAACAGGGTTCCTTGTTTGTTTTCTTCTTGTTTTTCTTCTTGTTTTTCTTCTTGTTTTTCTTCTTGTTTTTCTTCTTGTTTTTCTTCTTGTTTTTCTTCTTGTTTTTCTTCTTGTTTTTCTTCTTGT
>Ga0114978_10002067_pt1 | contig 16680 bp, 29 predicted proteins | sample S_140212_EF_Meta_FD_87027 | JGI IMG/M metagenome (GOLD analysis project Ga0114978, IMG submission 87027) | Freshwater microbial communities from Lake Simoncouche, Canada to study carbon cycling - S_140212_EF_MetaG | ecosystem: Environmental > Aquatic > Freshwater > Lake | place: Lake... | reverse complement strand
CTAGATGGCGGCTCGTCGCTGGATCTCCGTCGTGCGTCAACGTTTCCTGCGTAACCGCCTCGTAGAAGGCGGCGCAGGCGGGAACCATTCGGGCTGGACTCTGCGGATAGATAACCACAGGCAAGCCGTCGGTCTCCCACTTCTGCAACGTGCGCGCCCAACGATACGGGTCGGCGCTGATCTCGCGGACTTGATATTTCTTGCAGAGATCGTACATCCGCGCTTCAACGTCATCCATCGGCACCTGCCAATGTGGGTCATCCATTGGACGCTCCCAGAGAGCGAGCGGTTGCACGAATCCGTCAAGCGTACAGGCGACCATCGCTGTACAGTCGCCGCTAAATGATCCGTCAAATCCAATCACAATCTCTTCGCCGTCGGCAATCTTGCGATCGCCTGCGAGTCGATCCCACGCGCCACCTGGCAACCAACCTGTGGCTGCGGTGACCCATTGATTCAGACGCTTTGTTCGAAACTCTGCTTCGGGAATACTCAGCACAGCAGATTCAAAATCTGACTCGTGCAAGAAATCTCCGAACGCTGGGTTCGCAATCGCCCAGATTTTTGGATCTCGGTAATCTTGCCCCTCGCTTGCGCCGTGCCAACGGAAGAAAAACGATGGGTCGACGATCTCGCCTGCCTTGAGACGCATCCCGTACTGCCACAGTTTGTAGCACACGGTGTCTTGCCCGCGAGTGTCGGTGCGGCTGCCTGCCGTAGTGATGCCGACGATAAGTGGTTGCTTGCGAGTACCAGAGCCGAGGTTCATCGTGTTCCACAATCGGTCGTCGGGCTGAATATGCACCTCGTCAAAGACAACCGTGCTTGGGTTAAGACCCTCAGCGCGTGATGCGTCGGCTGATAGAACGCGAAAGACGGAGCCCGTGGATGGCATCTCGATCACATCGCGCATCACCCGTAGGCGCTGCGAGAGGATCGGATCAAGTTCTACCATTCGTGCCGCCTCACGGAACACGATGCGCGCCTGCGCGCGGTCGCCTGCGACGGCGTAGACCTCGGCTCCAACCTCGTCGATGACCAACCCGAACAGCGCAATGCCAGCGCCGATCAGCGATTTTCCGTTCTTGCGCGGCAGCCCGATCAGAGCGCGGCGGTGTTTTCGCAAACCGTTCTCGTCTAATTCGTAGAGATCAGTCAGCAGATCCTTCTGCCATTTGCGCAATGTAATTTGCTTTCCAGCGTCATCGCCCTTTGTTAGACGACAGAAGTTCTCAATGAACGCGGCGACTTGATCGCCTTGATTACCGAGTGCGGCGAGCGGCTGAGATGAGCGCGTCGAGTTTGGCTCCCGCCGAGTTCGCCTGCGCATCCAAATCTCCTCTCAGTCCACTTCTTGCCGCTGGAGTTAACCCCAACTCTCTTGCCAATGATCTCATCAGCAGCGCATTGTCGCGAACAATCTGGTGCAGCGGGTTTTTTACAAACTCGCCATTACGCCCTTTGATGAGCGGTCCCGTCTTGACCAGCATATCCTCTGCCGATCGATACCGCACAACCGCCTCACAATACAGCCGAAGCGTATCGGTGTCTGCGGATGTTAGCACTCCTGTGTGGTGGACTGCTTGCACGATTGCTGACCACACCTCACGAGCGTCTGCAGACATATCGTCGGGGACGTTCAGATTCAGCGTCGTCGGGAGCGGTTCGTCATAATTTACCCGAGAAGGTCTGGTCTCGCCGCGAAGCAATTTTAGCCGCGTTGGCATTGAAGCAGGTCCGCGCTGACCCATATTGCCTACCTTCCAGGTCTCGGACAAAGCAATGCTGCAATGTCAGCGTTGGCATCGCCAGCATATTTGAAACTCGTAGTGATCCTTGCCCGAGATGTTGAATTGTTGATGGACATACTTGATGTCTTTCCGATCTTTGGTACCCGACCGCTTCTGGTCAGTTCCCAGTTTTGGCTTTTATTCAATGCGCGTACGCGCGCGGGATGGCTTGTTGTGGTGAACACCTGCAAACCCTGCGCTTTCAACCCAGAGCAAATGACATCCACAAATTTATTGCCGATGCCTACGCCTTGATAATCAGGCAACACGACCGTGCGACTAATGCGCCGTCCGTTCTTAATCACCGAGTGCGGGAACGGAAGAATTGCTGTCAACACCGCTGGTTGCTGATCAACCAACCCAACGTAGATCTGCGCTCCTCTGTGCAGGTTGCTGCTCAGATAGTGATGCTTAGCGAACGCGTGCCACGCCTCATACTTTGACCAAATAATTTCAACGTTGATTGGTGGGCGTTGCCGAAGTGACCTCCACTGAAACTCGCCAAGATGCGGTTGATAGATCCAATCTGGTTGCAACCATTCTTCAATGTCGTAGTGACACGAGACGGCAACGAATTTCTGCTTGCGCGCTCGAACGGTCTTGGCAATTGCTGCCGAGCCGATCTGCGCAACTGTGCGATCAATCACCGAGGTAAATTCGTCAACCACGGCAATGTCTTGATTGTCTGCCAGCACACGCGCCATATTCACGCGAAATTGCTCGCCGTTGGAGAGATTGCCGAACGGACGCAACCACGAAGGCGGCGAGGAGAAGCCAACGCTGGAGAGAAGTTCTGTGATTGTGCGAATTGACAGGTCTTGTGGGAAATCATCCACCACGGCGTTGCCTGCGTTCCACTTAATCTGCTCAGCGTTGGTTAATTCTTTGTTGAACATATTGCGCGCAACCGTAGTCTTACCTGCGCCGCTCGGACCAACAATGAGCCCAACATTCCACGGGCGCTCGGAGAGATCTGGAATATTGTTCGCGATCTCCGTGCGGCTGATGCTCGCTGCCTCTAGATCAAAGATGCCTTCCAATTGCATCACGCGAGGCGTGCGCTTAATCTGAGTCTGCAGTTTTATCGTGCTCATATGACGATCGCCCGAACCTTCAAGCCTTCAGATGAGAGACGCAACAGCAGCGCCGCCTGCTCGTCTTCCGACGCGCATTCGATAACCACCTCGTACCGCTCAGAAATGATGCCTGGATCGGTATTGGAATTCTGCTGATCTGCAAGCGCATTCGTTGCCTGGGCGCCAAGTTGTGCCAAGAGTGCTTGAACATCCGCGCTGTTCGTGCTTACGCTCAACAGCAACTCGTCCAATTTCTCGGTGTCGGTGATTGCAAGACCAGATAGCGGATCAAGCGTGGCAAGCACCAGCGCTTCTTCGTCTTCGCTGAGATCAACATAGACCACAGGGATCTTCGTTGCATCGTCTCGCAATGCCAACGCGACGCGCATATGCCCGTCGATCAAGTGTCCCGTGCGCTGATTTACGATCACGGATTGAACCCAACCCACCTCAGACAGTACGCCAGCAAGCGCATCCTGCTGCTTCTTTGGGTGAATCCGCCAGTTGGCTGGGTTAGCCAGCAACTGATCGGGGTTTTCCTCACCGTGCCCGACAATGCGGGAACGCCATTCCGTCTTCATTTTGCCTCCACAAAAATCGAAAAACTTGTCTGGTCGCGCAGTCACTTTTGCGCGGGGGTGCATCCTCCTTCGTGCGTCAGAAAAAACCCCCTATCCGTGGAGCGGAGGTCGTTTCTTGGTTGCACCGAAGCGATTGTGGCAGTCTACGCATAAAACGCGAAGGTTGCCGAGATCGTTATTCCCGCCAAGCGATTGCGGCACGATGTGGTCCACAGTCAGTCTGGCACCACTTGTGCCACACATTTCGCACCACGGTTGCCGTGCTCGTAATTGTTTGCTGAGTTTCTGCCATTGAACGCCGTACCCGCGCGCTTCTCTGCTCTGCTTGTTGAGGCGCGGTCGTGCGGGCAGTTGATGGTCAGGGCATCTGCTGCCCTCACAGGGCATCCCGCAATCAATGCAAGACTTAAGCACGGGATCTACCTCCGTCAAGGCGACCTCACGGTGCCGTGCCGCCGACTAGCGTGAGGCGCTAGTGCCTAACCGCGTGAACTGTGCACCGTCCCGCGATGTAGCAATAGGCGAGCCAATAGACGGCTCGCGGGCAGATTGTATTTCAGGGCGACTCCATCTGCCGAGTCATCGTGCCCAGCGCGTGCTGTGTGCTGCTATCGCGCCTTGTGCGCGAGTCTACACCATCCGTTGCGGTCTGTCCAGCCCTATCGCGCTAGATCTTGTGTCATAGACTTGGCATAGGTAAATAGGGTGCGATCACCAGCGCCACAGCATCGGTGGTGCGCTCGTATACGTCCTCGAATACCCCTGCCCACGGTGTCCACGCCGCAGACCCGAGCACGGGCTCAAGACGGTCAACAGCGTGATCCAGACGGCATAGATGCAGATGCACCAACTCGTGTGCGATGGTCAGACGCTGCTCGTCAGCCTTCTGGGACCAGAATAGGTTGCCCACACGCAGATTGGCTGTGCGTGCCTGTTCGTTGGGTTCAATGTCTGCATATCGGTCTTCGGGCGCTACATCGTGGATCAGCGTGATCTTCCAATGCGTGAGTTGCAACAAAGGCAGACAGCACTCGACATACGCCTCTAGCGCGTCGTACCGATCAGGCTTCGTAGGATGCTTGGGCATCGTTCACCTCAGCGTTCAATTGGCTATCGGACTTGCCGCGCACGATAGCACGCGGGGTCTCGGTGTAGCGTTCTTGCAGAAGCCTAAGCGTGCGCTCAAGACATTCAATCCAGATCTCTCTATGCAGCATCAGCGGGTATGTGCGCATCAAATGCTCCTGCGCTGCGACCTGATTGCCACGCGTGGCAATGAGTGTCAGCCCAATCTCGTACGGCTTAGGCTCGCCAGCCCGTGCGCGGCAGCGTTTGGTTTTATGCAGCGCCGCGTGCATAGGATATTTGTAGCGTTGCACGCTCACCTGAAGCAATGTCGCCTGCTCTGCCGCCGTGCCGTCGTGCACCTTGCGCTCTTCAGATTCGGCGAACGTGGCGTGTGCTGCGGCGTTGAGATATGTTGCGAAATCCCCTGTCCACGCAGGCACGCCGCCATCGTCCATCATATGGATTCGATGCATCACCGTTGGCACGCCGTCCTGATGCTGAGAGAACCACGAGAGAAGCGCGCTGATCGTCATTTCTGCTCTCCTTCTTCCTTGATGACTGTGACGCGAACGCGTTGCACGCCGTGCCTAAGCGGCACGCCCAACGCCTTAAACGCTGCTGGTGCAAGATCCACGAGTTTCTCGTTATTGCTCTGCCCTCTGCATTGGCACCAATCTACCACCCACGCCACAATTGCCTTCCCATTGCGTAGATTCTCGACGATAATGCGATACGGCTTCTTCCCCCAACGGAAGTTTTTTATGTCGCGCAACGCGGGTCCTGCTGCGGCGTAGAAGAGCGTTGGCTTGTCGCCTTGCGTGTACCACGCCGAGTTCTTTGTTGCGTCATACCAGGTTGCTTTGCCCGTCACGCTCTGCGTTGGCACGCTCGGTTCAACGCTCGCCGTAGGCTCTGGCTTAAATGAATCGGGCAACACGAGATCCCTCACGGGAAAGGTCAGCACGATCGCTGTAGCAATGATCGCCGTCAACGCCCAAAGCCAGATCGCTGGCTTCACTTTGCCCTTGTCTGAATCTTGCGCTTGACGACCGCCTGCTCAATCGACGGCTGATCTTTGCCAAACCATTGCACGAAATCATCAAGATCCAGCACGATCATCGTTCGACGTTTGCCGCCCGCCCCTGGCGAGTCTCCGACCACGAGCGCCGCCAATTGATTGCCCTTCACGGGGATGCTGCGCAACCAACCATCCAAGCGCTCTGGATAAGATTTACCCACCTTGCATTGAACCGCGATCCATTCGTTGGCAACATCTTGTTTTCCGCCGAACTGTCCCACCCGTGCTGCGCCCATTCGTTTAGCGATCTCTCGCTCAAACGCATTCCCTCGTGATCGTGCGGTGCGACCTCGACGGCTGCGCTCTGCATTCTGTCGATCAATGTCCAATTCGCTGTGCTGACTCATCGCCAGCACCCACGATGCGCCCACGAATACCAAGAGGTTTTACCCTTGAGGTATTGAATACGCTGAACGCGCAACGCCTGTTTGCCGTCGCTGACCATCTCTGAGCAAATGAAACACGGCACAACCGACCACGCTGTGGCGTTCTCTTTAGTTGCCGCAGTCTTCGCAGACTTCTTCGCCGCCATTGTGTGCTCCCCCTTCCAACATTGCGCTCAGTCGATGAATCATTCCCACCACGGCATCTTCCTGTGTGTCTGCCTCGCAAGCGATCTCGCCGCCGTCACGGTCAACGATCACAACCACCCACGTCTCGTGTTCTGTCTTCAAGATCTCCTTGTATTCGTAGCCACACATTGCTGCCCATTGCACCAGATCCGAATACGTCATCACATCCCTCGCAATCTATAGCCGCGAGCCGTTCGCTCACGCTTGACGATCGTGCCTTTTTCGGCAAGATCCTTCAAAGAATTCTGTGCCGTTGTCACCGACACGCCCATCATTTCCGCGATCTCTCGCACCGTTGGCGCGTAACCGTTATCGCGCACAAAGTGCCGAATCGTGGCAATCAACTGATCGTGTTTTTCTATCATCGTCCCCTCCAGATATTGACCTTCGTAAGCGGCACTCTTCGCGTTGCGACAAAGGCATCGTAGCCCAGTTCCCACGCCTCATCGGCAGGCATCCACCCAATCACATCGACTTGGCGGAAGTCAGTCTCGGGTATGGGGTATGCCACGAAGATCACCTTGCCTTGCCCAAGATCTTTCTGACGGACGCAGAGCCCGTTATTCGGATTGCGAATACGGCGCACCTCAATGTTCTCGCCCACATCAGGCTCATTCTTGTGCTGATGATGCTCTGATCGATGCCAGACCTTGCCGTGCCATTTGAGCCGTGTGCTCTGAGCAACAGCCGCCTCAGCGCACGCTGCCGCAAAGGATGCCGTGGCATCGTCTTCCATCAGATCACGGATGTAGTACGGCATATCGCCTACTCCGTGCATTTGTGCATTGCGACCATCGCCGACATTGCGCGCCTCGGCGTACTCTGCATCCGTCAAAGAGACCAGCACGCCGCGCGTTTGGTACTCGATTGCCGTCTGTGTCACGGTGGTCATTCTCTGCCTCGTTTCATCAAAATCTCTCCAACTCTCATTGGCTGAGTATTAAGAGAAGAATAATCTTTTCTTCTCTTCTCTCCTCTATTCTCCTCTGGAGCGTTCTGATTTCGTTCCAATTCCGTTCCGTGTGCGTTCTGGAACCGTTCCTTTCGCGTCCGTGCCGTAGGGTCAGCCTGATGCTTTGCCCAGTTCGTCACGATGATGGAGCCGTTGTCCGTCTTCGTCAATAGCCCAAGATCGAGCAGGCGCTTCAGATGCCGAACATCTGCCACGCCACCCACGCACGCCTTGAAATGCGCATCGTTCACGAATTCACCCTTCGGCGTTTGGTGATACGCCTCGAACAGCGCCGCGTCCCAGAGAACGTACGCCTCTGCGCCCTTTGGTTGCGCCAAGAGATCCACGATCTTCGGATCTTTGAGCGTCCCTGTGTCTTTCTTGATCCACGCCATTGTGCCTCCTATGCTCCTCTGCTTCGTCGTGGCATATCCCCAGATCGCTCAGGAGCCGTCCTGCTCTCTAGGGGGCGTCCCAATGACTCCCCACGCTCAAACTGTCTGCCTCGTCGCCCTAGCGACCCCCCACGAGCATTGCTGCTCGACGCTCTCGCGTAGGGGGCGGGATGGGTGAGACAGCACCCATCCCGCCGTAGTCGTGCGCCGATGCTCAGAACGGGATCTCCTCTGCCAGAAGATCCTCAGGCACCATCTTTGGCTTCGGTGCATCTTGAGCGGCGATCCATTTAATGCTCGGCTTGTCCTTGCACCAACCGCCGTCGCTCGTCTTGTGACTTGCCGCCCAGAAGGGTGCATAAGGTTTGCCGCTCATCTTGCTTACCCCGCCTGCCTTGAGACTCCACGCCTCGCCGTGTGAGCATTCATCCTCGCCCACACTCTGCGCGAACAGCATTGCCGCCTTTGCGACGATCACATCGTCATTCGACAAACCCTGCTTCGGCTCCAACTCCTGCTTCACCGCGGGCGCAACGTGCGCCGTCGGTGCGCTCTTGTCTGGGCTATAGAGGCTTCGCCCCACACCAATCTGCGCAGCGCAGCGCCGAAGCGCATCGCTCGCCGCCGATTTCAGCGGCTCGTCGTCTTGCGTCGAGTTTGGATACCCGAAGTCTTGGCGTGCGGTGTGTTTCTCATTGATCACAATCGCCAACGTGCCGTGCACGACATTGCGATCCGCATCCGCAACCTTGACTTCGAATTGCCAATTCTCAATGCCCAACACATCGTCAAGCCGCTGTGCGACAGCACGAGCGTCTGCGTATGTGAACACCAGACCCGCCCGCCCTGGGCGCGTCTTGAGATCCTTAGCGTCAAATGGCGCAGCGAGCGCCTCTGCTGTTGTCCTATTCACCGTCTGCCTCCTTTTTGAATCTGAACACTCGCGCGCCAGGAACTTCCCGCGTCGCTTCGTCGATAACGTCCTGTGGCACCGTCCACTTCGCTAGAATCTGGGCATAGTCCACCTTTCTGGATGGTTTGTTTTGCTTCCACGTCGCGCTCCATCCTGCGCCAACGATGCCTGCGTTCTCGCCAATCGCTTCTTTCAGCGACACGGCGAGATTCTGCAATTCTTGGTCGAGCAACTTCGCCTCGTATTGCTTCTCTCCGTACAGCGCAGCGATGCGCTCAATGCCATCCGTTGCCTGTGCGTACTCGTCTTGTCCGTTCCACGGCATCACCGCTGCGAGCGCGTCAGAGTCTTCACCCTGCAACGGCGGCGGTGTCTGCGTTGCGAGCGCCTCTCTGAACGCAAGCGCCTTCTGGTACAGTTGCGTCTGATATTCAATATCGGCGTTCACGCGCTCGATACGAAACACGAGACCGCCCAACAGCACCGCAACATCAACCCACGGTGCGGCTGTCACGAACATCTGCCATTGCACCTGTGCCACGACCTCTGGCGGTACGGGGTACAGGCTCCAACGTGGCGATGCTGAGGTCTTGATTTCCACCAGACCGTCCTCGCCTACGATGGTGCGATCGAGCGATGCCATCGCCCACGGGATCTCTTTGATCCGAACGATGCCATTGCTTCTCTTGAGATCACGTCCCGTTTCCATCTCGTAGAACGCCGCAACGGTGCTCTCAAGCAGAATGCCCCGCACCGCTGCCGCCCCTGCGGGAGCGGGTTCGTATTTGCCGCTCTTCTCTGCCCACAATTGGTAGGGCGTTTTGTACGGTGACAGCCCTGCGATAACTGCAGCCTCTGTCGCCGTGATGCCCTCTTTACGCAACGCAAACCATTCTGGTGAGCGCTGTTCAGCCTTGAGAAACTCGTACTGTTTAGCCATTGTTCGCCCCCTTATTCATCTGATCGAGACAGGCATTGCAATGCACCGACTCGCGATATTGATCTCGTGTGATCTTTGCGGAGCATTCAGCGCAACGAAACCCGTTTGATTTATATTTCCAAGTCTCTTTTCGTTTTGCATTTGCCCCAACCAGAGAGCCGATGATGCGCTCTAGTTCTACAGGTCTATTGCTCGCGTTAGCCATTTTTCTCCCCCTTCTTTCTGTCTTTCTTTGAGAACCCGTCGCCGTTGTAGACGATGACAGGCGCGGAATACACCATCCGCATCCATTTGCCGCATTGCGCGCAACGCGGGTTAAACGTCTTCTGCATCGAGTGCGTGTGCTCTTCCCGCGCACCGCATTCGTTGCAGCGATATTCGTAGACAGGCATTAGCCGAAGATCCCGAAGAAGATAACCACAAGGAACCAGAGCGCGATGACGGCGGTAATCGCCTCAAAGCGCTCCTGACCTCGGCTCACTTCTTGCATCTTGTCCCAATCCGTCTTGCCGTTCGACTTGCGCCACATCAACGGCTCGCTCTTTCTGTCAAGTTTCACTTGGTTACCTCCAATGCGATCAGCACGCCAAGAGCGGCGTACATTGCCAATACTCCAACGAGTGCGAACTTGCTGTTCCAAAATCGATCAATCACGACTTCTCCCCCCTGCATTCTGGGCAACGACGCATTCGGAACGGACCCTCGCCCGTTGGGTCCCAACGCTCGCCGCAATCTACGCACTTCGGTTGCGCGAGATCGTGGAGCGACGCGCTATCTTCGATAGCCGTTTCCAATTCGCGCATCGTTTTCTGAAGCAATGCGTTTTCTAGACGCAGAGCGGTGTCGTCGTCCACGCCGATCACCTGAATAATCGAGTCCGATTCGCGAGTCGTTGAACTCTTGCCACGAGCCTTGCGAGGTGCTCGCGGCTTCTGCTCAACGATTGGCGCACCGTTCGCCAGACACGAGGCGCAAACCTCTGCTGGTGTCAGATGCCGAACGCGGCGACGTGCCGTGTTCGTCTTGAACTCGCCGTGCTCTTCGCATCGAGCAGCCCATTTCGCGTCAATGCCGAGCGCCTCGCCCGTGCCCCAAGTGATTCCAAATCGGTTCTTCACGCTCGTGCCTCCTTCAAATCTCCAACAATGTTCGCAACAATCTGCGAAACAACCGTGTGCAATTCCGCGATGAGCAAGAGCCCCTCAACGGAATCAATGTAGGAATTTTCTCGTCGAAAATTCACCTTGATCGGGTACCAGGAATCTTGTCCTTCGCTGATTCTTGCGCTGATTGAATCGTTGTGCAGCACCTCGCCGTTCAACGATGGAACACCTCGCACATTAATCGCGTCTTTTTCCGAGCAATCAAGAAAGATATGCAGACGCAAATCATCCTTGATCGCATCGTGTTCCACGCCAGACGGAATGTCCCAGACGTGTCTGCAATGTTCTAACGCCTCGTCGCCAACGAACTTGCATTCGAATTGCGCTTTGCGCGCATATCTTCGAGGCATATACTCCTGCGCCTCAAAGATATCGTCCAGCCTGATTGGGTTCTCCACCTTTGTGTTCATCATTTGCCCCCTTCTTTCTTCTTCAGCCGATTTCCGACTCGGCATTGTCGAGCGCCTCGCGCGCCTCTTCCTTCACCGCCTCGATTGCCTCAGCAACCTTTTCTGCGCAAGTCTGGCAATCCTCGCCATCGCTCACGTCATCTTGCGGCGGGCATTCGCAGTCACCTGGTTCTTCAACCTCCACCGTCTCGCCTTCGAGCGAATCGGCGGCATCGTTGATCTGCTCTGCCTTTTCCCGTGTCTGATCACCGAACCCGTCGCCCATTGCGTCGGCGGCTTCCTCGTATTCGCTTGCGACCTCTCGCCACGCGTCTGCCGCTATCGACAGAATCGCCGCGAGATCATCGTTCACGCTTGCGAGATCCGTTTCCTTGAGTGCGTCAATCTCTGCGTGTGCCTCTTCTGTCGCCGCGTATATACCCGCCATCTTTGACGAGGTGTATTCGCTGCGCTTGAATTGGCACGCGCTCGCGGTGCAGCGCACCATCTTTCGACCTCTGAACCCTTGCTGCACCGTTCTGTACTGATCGCCTTTCACGATCGCTGTTCCGCATTTCTCACACGCGAGATTCACGCCGTTCCGTGCCTGAAACTTTCTCTGCTTCGGGTACGTCATCATTTGCCTCCTTTCTCTGCCTTTGCCACCGCGAGCGCAACATCCAACAGATGCATTGCGCGCGTCGAATTCTTTGCGGTACGAGGCTCGCCCACCGCGCCGTTCGTCAGCGCGTGTGCCTCGTATCGCGTCACATATGACGGCACGCCCTGCGCGCGCCATCCCATCACCTGATCGATTGCTCGCTCCGTGACAGCCGACATTCTGCGTCGCATCATTCGCCCCCTTTCTCTGCTGCTTCTGCGCCATCAAATGCGCAGTGTTGCAGCCTGTCCAACTTCTTGATCGAGGCGTGAAGAACGCCAATCAACGCGTTAGCGTTGAGCGCAGTCAACAATTCGTGCGCCTCGTCGATATCTGCCTGCGCTTGTGACAGCAACTCTTCGAATCGTCGAGCGTTCTCCGCACCAAGAGCGGCGATCGCTTCTCGGATTCTCCGATTCGTTGCTCTGTTTGCGCCTGTCCCATTTGCTTCTCGCATCATTCGCCTCCTTTCTGCTTTGTCTTGATGAGCGCGCGCATCAATCGTTGATAGCCGCGCGCTGTTGCTCTCGCCTCCAAATTGGCATCGAATCGCGCCTCATCGTCTGCCGCTTCTGCAAGAGATCGCAAACAGATAATTGCCCATTCCATGTCCAATTCATTGAGCACCAAGATCCCGTCGCTTGCCATTTCGTACCAGCGCGCAATCCCGAGGTGATAGTTCGGATCTTCGAGATCGTGATTTCCTTCCGTGCTGTTCTGTCCCATCCCGATCTTGAAGACGCTATCAATCTGTCGCTGCCCGCGAAGTTTCAGCGTGTATGTTTTCAGCATCAGCGCACCGCCATTCGGACGATGCTCTGATGACGGCTCGTCGTCGCGCTGTACTTCTCAGCAGGCACGACCCACTCGCCGTTCTCCCGAACCCAAGCGATCGGCGTGGCGTACGAATACACCACGTAGCGGATGCGGCGTGCATCCTGATCGATACGCCAAAGCACCGCAGCGTCTCCGTAGATCCGCCCGCTGTTCTGGTACGTGCCGTCTGGGTTCTCTCGACCGCACATTGAGTTGCCGTCGAACGCCTCCAGTTTGGCGATCTTTCCGATTGCGTTCTTTCTGCTCGTGTACATCAACGCCCTCCTTCTGCAATTGCAATTGCCTTCATTTCAACGCACCCGATGCCGCACGCCTGCGCGCCGCATTTTGCGCATTCGTAATGCACGCCTGTGCAATCGCTCAACTCTTGATCGAATCCCGAATCCATCACATCGTTTCCGCAGGTGCACTGAAGAAACTCTGCGCTCTTGGACTCCCATTCGATTGTTCCCTTTTTCATTTCTTCCCCCTTTGTTTCTGTGGGTGGGTTGTCTGCCCTCCTCACCCTTGGAGTGTACATCTGTACATACCCCCCCTGCAAGGGGGGAAGTTGAGCACGAAAGAGACGCAGGCAGACGTGCCAGAACGCTCAGGACGAGCGATCGAGTCTAGGGCGCGTCTAGACCCCCCCCGAGGGTCAGACGGGTGTCCTAGACGCTCTGGCACCAATGTGCCGCCAAAAGAAATGGCGGGCTGGAAAGAAGGATCGCGGGAGGCTCGCGCTCACATCTTTCCAGCCCTAAGCCGTGCGCCCGAAGGCACACGGGGTAGTCATTGCGGGAGTTGGTCGTCCATCACAAGTTCCATAAGCACGGCGAGACACGACACGCAGATCTTATGTTCAGTCAATATTTGGTCGCCTGTGCGTGTGTCTAGACCGAGAAGCAGCCCACCGAAGCCGTAGACCTTTGGGGATTGCTCCTCGCAGACATCGCAGAAATCAGGATCGTGGCGTTTTACGACCGCTACCATCAAGTCGCACCAGATATTCAGCCGTCGGACCGTCCTTGCCAAAGAAGATCGCCCATTGCGCTGGCGTTCCAGAAGCAGCCAACCATTCTTGGGCGTAGCGATTAGATGACTCAATGCTGGCATTGCCCCAGACCGTATGCGCGCCATCGCTTAACACCAGCCGCGCTGGTGTGTGCCAATGTCCGTAGAAAAGGAAATCAAATGGCTGCACGCTGAGGTTCCACCCCTGTGCGCGCTTGGCGATTGCGTAATACGGCAGCCCAAATGCGCCGCCCCTGAACTGATCGCCGTGCACCAGCATCGCCGTCTTGCCATTCGGCATTTCCAGCGTGTCGTACCAATGCCGTCCGCCCATCGTCAACGATTCTTTCCATTGGATGCGTTTCTCAGTCTTTACAAGATCTTTGGCAACGCGGTACAGAATCGCGTCAGCGTTTGATTCGTTGCTGTGATCGCCAAAACTCCCCAGACGACCGTGATTGCCAATTGCACCGCGCACTGTCACCTTTGGTGCAAGCGCCGCCATTGCGCGGACAAATTGCGCCAGCATTGCGGCGCCCTCGAAGATCTGCACATACAGCCCGCCTTGCTCTACTTCGTAGGCTTGGCTGGGAAAGATGTTGCCGTCGGACTCAACGAAATCGCCGAGCAGCGCGCATTGGATCTCGTTGACAGGCACGCCGTGCAATTCGATCAGACGCGCCACCTTCTTTGCAAGAAGATCAATCCGCTGTTTCGCCACCTCGATGTTGTAGGTCTCGGAGTTCTTGCCGAGTTGCCAGTCGCCGAGCAGGATCGTCAGCGTCTCTGGTGATCCCGTCTTGCCTGACGTTTTTGGCGTAGGCACAGGCGCGATCTTCATACCGAGCGCAGCATCCTTCGCTGCGCGGTACACCGCCTCTGTCAGTTCTGCTTGATTCACCTCTCGCTTCGACAGCGAGCGCAACGCTCGATTGTGTGCCGCGCGCAGTTCTTCGTATGCCTGCGTTTCTGTTAGTGCTTTATCCAACTCGCTCATCGTGAACACCCGCAATGCTTACGCATATGTCGTGCCAGCGTGTGTTGCGATATCTCTGCCTTGTAAGCGACCCTTATCGCCTCGGAGAGAACCGCGCGGTTTCGTGTTGGATCTGCAAGCGCTGCCACCAGCGCTTTTCGCTCTTCTTGATCCACCTTGTCAAGTAAGAGAGAGATCGAGCAGCGCGGACCCTTTTTAGCCTGCGCTGCCTTTTCGTAAGCAGCCTCGATTTTAGACACGGTGATTGCCTCCTTCCCCTAGCAACTAGTGTTGCCGTGACCAGCATATCCCTATGTCTCCGAGTCTGTCTACTTCTTCGGCTTGGCGGTTAGACCATAGCGGTCGTTTGACGGGTCGAGGTACGTCTGCAGCACCTGCAGCCCTGCGGCGAGCGCGGCGCTGAGCACCGTGCGGAAGTCGCCACCAGAGATGTCGAGCAGCGGGATGCCCAAACCGAGGCTCACGGCAATAGCCGTGCTGAGACCAGTGCGAAGAAAGTCAACGATCGCCTCGTCTACCGAGGTGGTTGAAAGAAATGCGGTGAACTTGCTCATAGGTTCTCCTTCTTTGTCACGATGACGATATGTGATGCGGGCGAGCCTGGCTTACCCGCTGCAATTGCCTTCAGATCAGCCTCCGTGATTGGCACGGCGAACTGTTCCTTTGGATCTCGGTCGTCAAAGGTGGGATCAGCAAAAACGAGGGTTTGTGCATCAACGTCGTAGGCTGCTGAAGTCATATGACCGTAGCCCTTTTTATAATGCGCTGGATCACTCTTGAATCCAGCACCGCCAGGACCCCACCATTTAGCCCATCTTTTGTGCCATTTGGACAACGCCTGCGGCGGATAACCAATGGGAGCCTGAACCCAGACCATTAGCGCAGCACCAGTCTTCGCAGCATCAACTGCCTCTGCAAACGTCTTGGCAATTCGCGCCTTGCCGCCCAGTTCTTGAACCGTCTTGATGAGTTCGGGCAGACTTGAGCCGTTATCGCTCACGCCTTGCTTCTCGGTGCGCCCTGTGGCGCGCGCCTTTGCTGCAACGCCGTCGGATGCCTGTAGATCAGGCGCGTAATTATTCACATACGCAACCGCAGCAGCGGCGCTGCTCGGTCCGCAATCGTCAAGAATCGCGCCAATCTTCTTCTGCGCCTCAGCGTCGCTATACAATTGGGACTTGATCCGCATCTTCACTTTGCGTTCTCTTCTTTCACGAGCACCGCAACGGCGCGTGCCGCATCTTCGAATCCGAGCGCGGCGCTGACAGGATGACCCGTCGTGCAACCCTCGCTGTAGTCAATGCCATCCTCGGCGCGCTTCCAAAGCGTGCCACCGAAGGCGCTGTTGTCCTCATTCGGAACAAGGGCAACCCATTCGTTTGGCGCTGTGTCCACACGAGTCCAACCCTGCTCGTGGATATCTTCAATGTGATCCTCGCTTCGTACCATTATTCCCTCCATCTCAGCGGTCCAGTTGCGATCCATACGATCGTCAACAGAATAAATAGTGCCGCCATTGTGCTCTGTGTTTGTCCTTCTGGCAACACGACTACAGCGAAGAGAAGACCAAGAATAGTCCACGCTCCGCCAATAAGATCCAAAATAATATTCTTAAACATTAGCGACGAGCCTTTCTGCTACGCGCAGTCTTCATTTCACCGTTACCACCACCACCACCACCGCCACCGCTACCCGAAGGGTGCGTGCCGCCTGCTGTGCGTGCAGCGTTTGATGCTGCCGCTGCGACGCTGGCGATCTGGCTGGAGATGACTGCGACTGCCATTGGTTGCGCTTCTTCTTTTTCGGTTGTATCAAGGTCTTTGCCGATCTCGCCGATGGCTGCAATATCTGCAAGTCCATCTGCGATTGCCTGCACGCTCTCGCCCGCAACCTCGGCGACTGCCTCAGCCGCTTTGCCGACCGCCTCTGCGACCGCCTCGGCAGCCTCGCCTAGATCTGGCAGAACGGATTCGGGTTCAGGATTAGGTACATCAGTGGGATCAGGAGAGGGATCAGGAGAGTCCTCAGGCTCTTCCGTGGGTTCGGGCGACGGGCTGGGTTCGGCAGACGGCTCTGCCGTTGGATCAGGTGTTGGTTCATTGGTTGGCTCCTCGCTCGGCTCTGGCGTCAGCACTGGCGTTGGCTCAGGCGACGGCTCAGGTGTTGGCTGCGGGGTTGGCTCAGGCGTAGGCTCTACGCTCGGCTCTGGGCTGGGCGTAGGAGACTCTGTGGGCGACGGAGACGGCTCTACGCTGGGCGGAGCGGTTGGTGTAGG
>Ga0114978_10002064_pt1 | contig 16692 bp, 13 predicted proteins | sample S_140212_EF_Meta_FD_87027 | JGI IMG/M metagenome (GOLD analysis project Ga0114978, IMG submission 87027) | Freshwater microbial communities from Lake Simoncouche, Canada to study carbon cycling - S_140212_EF_MetaG | ecosystem: Environmental > Aquatic > Freshwater > Lake | place: Lake... | reverse complement strand
TTTAGCAGTGTATTCATCAGGTTTTTTTTCTGTTGGATGCTGCAGTTCATTTTTCGTATAACTGCTTGCATCTTCAGCCATTTTTTTTGCTTCTTCAAGATTTTCATCCGCTTCAGCCATTTCCCATGCAAGGTTATTGTTGTTAATAGCAACTATTTCTTTAGACAATCTTTTGCTCCAATTATAATAGGATTTAAAATCTTTGGCTTTGCCATAGGCAAGTGCCAATTGAGATTTAAAATTATCTATTTGAGATTGATTAGCTTCTGTGGAAGGGTATTTTGCAACATATTCTTGAAAAAGAACAGCTTTTTTAGCCGGGTCTTTTTCTTTATATAAAGCAGCCCCCGCTTCATTTTTTTTCCAGTCGCCCATAGGAAAACTTGCTTTCATTGCCATTGTTAGACTATCTGCTTTGGCCTTTCTTTTGTTTCTGGTATACCATTGAATAAGGGTGTTGAATCCAGCCTCATTTAAATTTCCCTTTGCCTCAAAACCTTCTAATTCTTTTGCTATAAAAGGGGCTGCTTCATTTTTCTTCGCTCTGCTTAAAGCGTTCAGATAGCTGCTAAAAAACCCAATATTGTTTTTTAGTGATGGATTTTCTTTTAAACCTTCTTCTAAAACAGCTAAGCCTTTGTCTGCATCATTGGGCAAACCAAATAAATACTCCCCATATCCATTGTGCAGGCTACTTGCCCAAACATAATATCCATCTACTGGTTGGTTATTTTTATTAAATACTGGCGAAATATAACCCTTGCTGCCATTCATGTCTTTTTCTTTGCCTGAAGAAAAATCAAAAGCAATGCAATTGGTATTGCTGTCAAGCGGGATAGAACCTGAATAAATAGTCCCCTTTTTTGTAATAACTGGTTCTAAGGCTTTTATTCCTGAATCCGAGAACAGGTAAACAACAACCTCTACAGTAGGTTTTTTAATAAGGGAAGAGATATTTTGATTGTATTCAAAACTTAGCTTCTTGCCTTGCTTTGGGTATTCCGGAATAATTTTTAAAGGAGTAAAATGCGTTTGCGCACTTATTTGAAAACTGGCTGCAATAAATGCAAAAAGACAAAATAGCTTGTTCATAAACTAGGGTGTTTTAGACTACAAACATAGTAGTAGCTAATTAAAAAAAAAGTTAAATCCCTTCCGAAACGCACATTTAACTAGCAAATGAATATTAATTACGAAAAATACTGTCCAAATTAAATCTGAAAATTCACCAAAGTCCAATAAAAATAAAACTGAGATCAACTATTTTCACCTAAGCAGGTATGCAAAAGGTATAAGTTAGTAGATTTTTTGGGGAAGAAGTCATTTTAGCCTAATTATTAACCTATTCAGGTAAAATTCATCCTTTTTACAGCAAAACAGGCGCTGAATTTATCGAACATTATCGTTTAATGAATAATTTAAAAAGCGCCTTGTCATCCGGCAATTAAAGATTACCTTTGCGCCTCAAAAAACAGCGCTTATCTGTGAGTTTTTAACCTTCTGCGTATTGCGAACGGTTGAAATTCATAGGAAATTGCTAAACGTTTAAATAATGAATATTCGCAACATCGCCATCATTGCTCACGTTGATCATGGCAAAACCACGTTGGTTGACAAGATTTTACACAGTACCAACATTTTTCGTGACAACCAGGAAACTGGTGAACTGATTATGGACAGCAATGACCTTGAAAGAGAAAGAGGCATTACCATTTTTAGTAAAAATGTATCTGTAAACTATAAGGGTACTAAAATTAATGTAATTGATACTCCCGGCCACAGTGATTTTGGTGGTGAGGTAGAAAGAGTATTAAAAATGGCAGATGGTGTTTTGTTATTGGTTGATGCCTTTGAAGGACCGATGCCACAAACTCGTTTTGTACTGCAGAAGGCCTTGCAACTTGGGTTACACCCAATTGTAGTGATTAATAAAGTAGATAAACCAAACTGCCGTCCAGACGAAGTGCATGATTCAGTATTTGAATTATTTTTTAACCTGGATGCGACTGAACAACAGCTAGACTTTCCTACTATTTACGGTAGTAGCAAAAATGGCTGGATGAATACTTCTCTTACTGAAATTGACAATATTTTTCCTCTGCTAGATGCTATTCTTGAACATGTGCCAGAACCTAAAGTAAATGAAGGAACCACTCAGATGCAGATTACCTCTTTGGATTTCTCCTCTTTTTTAGGAAGAATTGCGGTAGGAAAGGTTGCCCGTGGTACTGTAAAAGAAAGTCAGTCAATTGCCTTAGTGCAAGCAGACGGGGGTATTAAAAGAATGAAAATCAAAGAATTGTACACTTTTGAAGCATTGGGTAAAAAGAGAGTAACGGAAGTAAGTGCGGGTGATATTTGTGCAATTGTTGGTTTGGATGAATTTAATATTGGAGATACTATTTGTGATATTGATTTCCCAGAAGCATTGCCAGTAATCAGCGTAGATGAACCTACAATGAGTATGATGTTTAGTATCAATAACTCTCCTTTCTTTGGTAGAGAAGGAAAATTTGTCACTTCTCGACATGTTAGAGATCGTTTAATGAAAGAAACGGAAAAGAATCTAGCCTTAAGAGTAGAAGATACAGATAGTGCGGATAGCTTTTTAGTTTATGGTAGAGGTATATTGCACTTAGGGATATTGATAGAAACGATGAGAAGGGAAGGTTTTGAATTAACAATTGGTAACCCACAGGTATTGGTTAAAGAAATAGATGGCAAGAAATGTGAACCTTACGAGAATCTAGTGGTAGATGTTCCAGCAGAATATAGTGGTAAAGTAATTGACCTTGTTACACAACGCAAGGGCGAAATGCTTATCATGGAAAGCAAAGGTGAAATGCAGCATTTGGAGTTTGATATTCCTTCCAGAGGATTGATTGGATTGCGAAGCACTATGTTAACAGGCACAGCGGGTGAGGCAGTAATGGCTCATCGATTTACTGATTACCGTCCATGGAAAGGAAATATTCCTGGTAGAAGTAATGGTGTATTGTTATCTAAAAACTTAGAAAAGACCACTGCTTACTCAATTGATAAATTACAAGATAGAGGAAGATTTTTTGTTGATCCAGGTGAAGAAGTTTATACTGGTCAAATCATAGCGGAACATATCAAGCCAGGTGATTTAAATGTGAATGCTACTGAACCAAAAAAATTAACCAACCATCGAGCGAGTGGAAGTGATGATGCAACAAAGGCGGCGCCTAAAATTTTAATGACTTTGGAAGAATGTATGGAGTACATTCAACAAGATGAGTGTATTGAAGTAACGCCGAAATCAATTCGTATGCGCAAGGTGATTTTAAATGAGGACGAGCGTAAAAGAATTTCTAAATCAATGGGACAAGAATAATAAAATAATTGATTAGTCCTTAATTAAGTAGAATGATTAAAAAATGTTCCCGGTTGCCCTAGGTAGCCGGGATTTTTTGTGCTTAATGAATTTTGAGAAGGTCGACAATTTTTTTCAAATAACGCTCGTCGGTTGCATCAAAAAAATTGTACACTTCGCTGTCTACATCTAGCACCCCTACTACTTCTTGCGCACTAAAAATTGGAATTACTATTTCAGATTTTGATAAACTGCTGCAAGCAATATGTCCTGGAAATTTTTCAACATCAGGCACGTTGATAGTTTTGGCTTCTTGCCATGCTGTGCCGCAGACACCTCTACCTTTTTTAATTCTTGTACATGCCACTGGACCCTGGAAAGGACCGAGCACTAACTCGTTGTTTTTTACAAGATAAAATCCAACCCACCACCAATTGAATTGCTGTTTGAGTGCAGCAGCTACATTTGCAAGGTTGGCAGTAAGATCTTGCTCCCCTTCAATCAATGCAGCGATTTGTGGAATAAGTGAGTGATACATTTCAATCTTATTTCCAGAAGTAATGGTTAGATCATCCGACATGTTGTAAATTAATTTCTAAAAGTTTGTATGGGCAATGGTGAATGGGCAATGGTGAATGGGCAATGGTGAATGGTCAATTTTTAATTTCGCGTCCATAAAAGATCCATCATTCACCATTCACTATTCACCATTCACCATTCACCATTCACCATTCACCAATTTGTTTCGTCAAAAAATAACAGTGAAAAATTGCTTCATATCATTCCAGGACTGCTTGTCGGCAGCTTCATTGTACTCAATGGGCATACTAAACTTTTTACCTGTTGCAGTAGCGTCCGGATTTGAAAATGCATGGGTAGCTCCTTCATAAGTATTAAAAGTATAAGGAACTTTTACGGCATCGAGATTATCCTTGAAATTTTTAATATCGCTATCGCTTATAAATTTATCTGCTCCGCCATGACAAACTAAAATTTTTCCTTTTGTAACTCCTGGGGAAGCTGGTACACCGGCTAAGCCTCCGTGAAAACTCACCACTCCTTTAAAATTCATACCTAATTTTGCAGCATTCAATACCATGGAGCCTCCAAAACAGTAGCCAATAGCTGCTAATTTATTTACATCCGTCTGTGCGTATGAGCTGATTTTTTTAACAGCTGCTTCCATCCTTGATTTACCTAGAGCTGGATCTTTATAAAATGGACCTGCAAATGCTTGCGCTTCACCTGGATTATTGGCAATTTTACCATCTCCATACATATCTACCGCTATTGCAATGTATCCAAGTTCTGCCAACATTCTTGCTCTCATTCTTACGTATTCACTACAGCCCCACCATTCAGGGACTACAATAATTGCAGGTCTTTTCCCTTTTTGTTTTTCATTGTAAGCTACATAGCCTTTTAAAGTAGTAGCCCCATCCGAATAGGTAATCTCTTCTCCCTTTATTGAAGCAGAAGCGTTTTGTGCATTTACTGATATTGCTGTTCCCATCAATAAAATTATTAATGCTGACCGAAGATATTTTTTCATTGTCTCGTGTTAAATTTGTTAAGAGTTGTTATTTTAATTTTTTCTATAAAGATTCTCTATTTTAAAACTTGTATCATTGGTTTTCAAAAAATCTCATTAAGCATTTACAAAAGCAAGGGCTTTAAAAAAAACACTTAAATACTAAAACTATTTTGATAACAAACTTACAGCAATTAGATGATACTGTAGGCTATGAACAATCGTTTTTTATGCTTAGATTAAATATTAAGAAAATGGCAATTCAGTTATTAAAAAAAATAAATATTCATCCTTTATAAATTATTGTCTATAAAAGGTTTGTAAAGATTAAATTTGCTTTATAACTTCAAATCGCTGCATGCCAATTTTTGAATTGAAACTTCCCAAAAGTATAGCAAGGGCCCTTAATCTGCCCGTGAGCGACCCTAGGCGTCAGCAAATAAAAGTGCTCAAAAAATTAATTCGTAAGGCAAGGTTTACTCAGTTTGGTCAGCTATATAAATTTGATGAAATTTTAATGGGTCGTCATCCGGGTAGAAAATTTCAGCAGCTAGTTCCTACTTACGATTACAGCAAAATATATTCCCAGTGGTGGCACAAAGCAAAGGATGGTATTCCAGATGTTTGCTGGCCGGGAGTAGTTAATTACTTTGCCCTAAGCAGTGGTACCAGCGATGCATCTAGCAAATTTATTCCGATTACCAAAGATCTTATTCGAAGCAATACGATTACCAGTATCAAGCAACTTCTTAGTTTAGCCAAATATGAAGATGTGCCAAAGAGTGCCATTGGAAAGGGATGGTTATTGTTAGGGGGAAGTACTCAATTGCAAAAAGGACCGACGTATTTTGCCGGTGATCTGAGTGGAATACAACAAAAGAATATTCCTTTTTGGTTTCAAGGCTTGGGTTTGTACAAACCTGGAAAAAAAATAGCCAAAGAAAAAGACTGGGCTAAAAAATTAGAGGAGATTGTTGAGAATGCACCTAATTGGGACATTGGTTTTATATTGGGTGTGCCCGCTTGGTTGCAATTGTGTATGGAAAAAATCATAGCCCGTTACAACCTCAATAATATTCATGAAATCTGGCCCAATCTGGCCTTCTATGTCCACGGTGGTGTAGCAATGGAGCCTTATAAAAAAGGGTTTGAGAAATTGATGGGCAAGCCTATTACCTATATTGAGACTTACTTGGCGAGTGAAGGTTTTTTGGCGTATCAAAATAGGCAAGGGGCAATAGGTATGCACCTTGCATTGAACAATAATATTTTTTTCGAATTTGTTCCTTTTGATGAAATCAACTTTGATCTAGAAGGAAATATGATTGAAAATCCGGAAGTGTTTATGCTCCATGAGATTGAAGAAAATAAAGAGTATTCAATTTTAATTAGCACCAATGGTGGTGCGTGGAGGTATGCTATCGGCGATACTGTAAGGCTGGTGAATAAAGAAGAAAATGAAATTATTATTACTGGTCGAACCAAACATTTTTTAAGTTTAGTGGGAGAGCATTTGAGTGTAGACAATATGAACAAGGCCATTGAAATGGTGAGTGAAGAACTCAATATTTCAATTCCTGAATTTACAGTAGCGGGTGTTCCTCACGGACAATTTTTTGCTCACCAATGGTATGTGGCTACTAATGACGAGGTGAACAATGAAACCTTGCGATTAAGAATAGACGAGAAGTTAAAGGAGCTCAATGATGATTACGAAGTGGAAAGAAAGCATGCATTAAAAGATGTAATGGTGACCGTATTAACAGAAGATATATTTATGAATTTTATGCAATCCAAGGGCAAAGTGGGTGGCCAGCACAAGTTTCCAAGGGTATTAAAAGGAAAGATGTTGGAGGACTGGAAATTATTTTTAACTACTATTTCTTCAAAAGATTAATCTCCTAGATTTAATTAAGTAATAAGATATTGTACAATATCTAAATTCAAATTTATAAGGCTTGCCGGTTTGGAAGGTTTAAATATCCCGTTGACTTACCGGAAACAAATTGTAAAATAATTTTAATCAACTACTAAAATGGAATCTCCTACGCTTATTTACTGCTATGATGCCTACTGTGGTTGGTGTTACGGCTTTAGCTCAGTAATTAAAAAAATCGAAGATCAATATAAAAATAAATTGGATTTTGAAGTCTTAAGTGGCGGAATGATTCCCATGGAAAATGCTAAACATATTAGTGTCACCGCAGATTTTATTAAAAACGCCTATAGTGTGGTAGAAGAACATACCGGTGTTAAATTTGGAACAGATTATTTATGGCATATCAATCATCCTGATTTAAGTGATTGGTACCCATCATCCGAAAAATCAGCTATTGCACTTTGTATTTTTAAAGAATTTTATCCTGAAAGGCAGATTGAATTTGCAACCGATCTACAGTATGCCCTCCATTATGAAGGAAGAGATCTATGTGATGATGAGGCCTATCAACATTTGTTGGAAAAATATTCTATACAGCCTGAAACATTTTATGCTAAATTAAAGTCGGATGAATATAAGGAAAATGCCTTTTATGAATTTGCTCTTTGCAAGCAATTAAAAGTTACTGGTTATCCTGCTGTATTAGTTCAAATAAATGAAACCAAATTTCATCTCTTATCTACTGGATTTACTCCGTATGAAATTTTAAAAGAAAGACTAGACCAAGTTTTATCAGAATTGTAGCTGAAGTAAAAAAAATGTGAATGGACATAAAAAACGCTGATCAATTGATCAGCGTTTTTTCAATAATTAATTAAACTAGTTGTTGGATGGAGGCCTTTGCTGTCTGGTAGTGGGCTCAATTTCGTCTTTCCATTTTTTCATTTGATCTTCAGTAAAAACCGCTTTCAATTTTAAATCTCTAGCGTCAGATTGTTCCTTACGTTTAGCCATCATTGCGTCTCTATCTACAGAGCCACTTGCGCGCATGTCGTCCATTGTTTTTTGCCAAGTATTATTGTAATCAGCAAAAATCACCTCTGTCTTTTTTGTAACTTCAGGTGTCAAATTTAAAGGCCCAAGTTTTTCCATTGTAGCCTTAGTTCTTTCTTCAGGTGTCATACGTTGTCCACCTCCACCTTGTGCATTTACAGCTGTAAAACTTAACAATGCAGTAGTTAATAGCAATGCAATTTGTTTTTTCATTTTTTGTAGTTTTAAATTGTGATTGATAGGTTGTATTTCTAGTTTATTTTGAAAATATAATTGGCAGGTATTTTATTTTTTCACACCTTCTTCCCTTCTTCCAAATACTTTTGTAAAAAGAGAATCAAAAGCAGCAAGCTGATTAGGTTTGCAAAGCGCTCTGATATTTCTTATGTGCACAAGCTTATTTGCCTCCATAGTTTTATGATTTGCAGCAGACTCCTCACCTAATTTTTGAATAACCGAATCGTTAAAATTACCTTCCACTAATTTTTTGAGTTGATCATTTTTGTTGGTACCCAAACTTTCAAATAAACTTTTCATTTTACTACGGTACATATTGCTGGCAGTGTCATATTGTAATAATTGATTCTGATCAAATCCGACATCGGTTTTCAAAAAGTTACTGATCATAGCCTTTCTGTCGGGTCTATTGTGCTCTTTGTAGCTTCCCTCTTTTTTAAACAAAAGAAATGAAAGCAGTACAATGTTGACTGCAAGCAAAATCGTAAAAGAGATTAGCAATATTTTTCGCTGGTTTGTATTATTTGTAATCATGGTTCGGTGTTTTCGTTTTCATAAATGTTAGCAATCGAATAAGAAAATTCATCGGAAGAAGCTTGAATATTTTGTTCTGCAATAGAAGCAGAGGGCTCAGTTGCATAAAAAACAACAGTAGTTAGGTTAATTAACATTAGCATTGCTAAACCTGGTATTGCGAAACTTGGTTTGCCAATATAAAACGCTATTTTTTCCCACCAACTATTTTTTCTTTCAGATAACATTCTACTATTAACACGTGAAAGAAGAAATGGCTTTACATGCGCGCGCTCAATATTGTTGATGCTATTGAAAGCTTCCTCAACTAAATGGTCAACGTTTTTTTTACTATTCATAACGGAAGTTTTATTGGTCCGATAAATTTTTATAATAATAATTATGTAACAAAGTTTTTAAATTGGCTTTCGCTCTACTCATCAGGGCTTCAACTGCATTTAAACTTTTATTCATTATTTCCGCAACCTCTTGATAGCTCTGACCTTCTACTTTGTGAAGTATAAAAGCTATTTTTTGTTTATCAGGCAATTGTTTTAATGCAGCAAACAATTCACTCGCTCTTTCTTTTTGCTCTAACTGCACTCCCGGGTGATTGAATTCTACTGGTGAATATTTTTCAACATCCGAATCGCCAAATAAACTTTGCACTATACCAAATCTTTTTTTTCTTTTCTTTTTTTTTATTAGGTCTAATGACTTGGTAATAGTTATTTTATAGAGCCAGGTTGATAATTTTGATTCGCCTTTAAAAGAACCAATCGAAATATATACCTGTTCAAAAACCTCTTGCGTTATGTCATCTGCATCTTCTTCATTTTGCACAATACCAAGGGATGTGTTGTAAACCATATTCTGATATAGATCCATTAAAGTGGTAAACCCCATCTGCTCACCCTCTTTTAACTTTCTAATTAAATCGTTTGGTTGGTTTACCACATTAAATTTATTAATACCACATGAAAATACTTAAAATTTATGATTAAAAACCAGGGCCATAACCACGACCACCACCTCCACCACCACCGTCTGGTCTCATTCCGCCTCTATATTCTCCACCACCGCCACCATTAAACGAAGGCTTTGCTGCTACTCCAAAATTTTTGAGACTATAGCTAAACGTAAGCATAAAATACTGTTGTAACACCTGGTTTCTAGAATCTTCAATATAAGCACCTGTAACTGTTCTTATAATACTCTGATTTTGTTTGAGTAAATCAAATACTGATAATTTCAGTTCAGCAGCTTTTTTCTTCCAGAATTTTTTCCCAATGGAAGCATTCCACAACCAATAATTTTGATTCAGCCCTGTTGTTAAACCACTGTATGTTTGATTGCTTACATCATTTTGTAATACCCAACCTTTTTTATTTAATAAATTGACCTGAGCTCCCGCAATTGCATTTATATATTTGGTAGTTGAACTGTTGAACGAGTTTATCTTGGCAATACTATAATTGTTGTTATATGAAATATTGAAATCTACATATTGACTTATATTACTTGCAAATACAATTCCATTTGAATAAGTATAATTATTGGTAGTGGTTAAATGATAGTTAGACAAACCTGGTAAAGTAGCATAGCTAAAGCCAGAACTTATGTTTATAGTAGTCTTAATTGCCTTAATAGGCATGCTATAAGTTAAATAGCTTCTTATATTTTTATATCCGTCCAAGTTAACTGATTTGGTCAATTGCGATCCTCTTTTAATTGTAATGTTTTGTTGAATGGTAGAATCTGCTGTTGCTATATAGGTAGCATTTGAAATAAAGTCGCTTGCTGTTTGCATAAACAAATTGGCAAACAAACTCCTGCTAGTTTTTGAATTGATAAAACTGTACCTGAAAGAAAGGAACTGAGTAAATGATTGTTTAAGACTCGGGTTACCACTGCTAATTCTTAAGGGATTCGAAAGATTTACTACATCTTGCAATTGACTTACTGAAGGAAATACGGTGGAAGCTCTGTAAAATAAATTGACATTACTTTTTTGATTAATTTTTTTCCTCCACATCGCATTGGGCAAAACATTCGAAAACCCTTGATTTACGCTAGAAGTAGTGGGTAAAATTCGCTGGCTCTCTAAAGTTGAATGTTGCAAGTTTACTCCAAATGAAAGTTGTTCATCACGACTTTTACCTAGTCTGTAGGTAACACCAGTATTATTGGTAGTAATGGTATTAGCGAATTGATTTGACAAGCTAGGAGAAAACTTTGAATAGGCAGCGCCATCATACATAAAAGTTTGTTGATCTGTTTCATTCTTTTGAATGGAGGGTTGATATTCAAATTGCAACTGTGCTTTTTTACCTATTGGTTCTGTATAACTTATATTAGCACCAATTGTATTTCCATTGGTTGGATTTTGATAAAATTGATTCTGAATGGAGTCGGTAGTAAAGCTATATTTAAAAAATCTGTATTTAGCATCTGTATAAGTATCTCCATCATTTTTTGTAAAGGCGGTGTTGATTGAAAGAGAGATAGAACGACCTCTTTTTGGAAATGAGTGACGAATTCCAAAATAGTTTCTAATATTATAGCCCAATCTATTTACATTGTTATTGGTAGAAGATGTATTGAGTGAATCATTCGTATCATAATAATTTTGTGCAGATGAAATAGTAGAAGAATTGTTATTCTGAAAATTTATACTTGGAACTATAAAGATTGAATTAGCCGAGTCAATTTTATATTCCAGCCTCATATTGATACGATGGTTATTGTTTTTTGAAAGAAACTGACTATTCTGTAAACTATATTGATCTTTCGGATTGAAAAAAGTCTGAGTATTTACTAGGGATACATTATTGTTTAAGCCATTATTATAAAAATAACTACCCGTAACTGTAAGTTTTTTTCTAAACACATTGCTATAGTTGATACCAAAGGCATTGGTTTTGCTTATACCATTTGCTTGACCAACCATGAAATTATCCGCTCCACCACCGCCTCTGCCACCACCACCTCGGCCTCCACCACCACCGCCACTAGTTAGACCTAACAAATCTTGCGAAGCGAAATTTTGCTGATTGATATTATTAAAGTTTCCAACCAAAGAGATTCGTCTATTGGCTTTGAAAAGACTGACATTGCCTCCACCGCTGTATCGGTCATCGGTACCAGCGCCACCAAAAAATCTACCAAACTGACCATTTTTTACGGTAGATTTTGTTACAATATTTACTGTCTTTATTGAGTTTCCATCATCAAATCCGGTGAGCTGTGCTTGATCGCTTAATTTATCAAATACCTGAATTTTATCTACTACATCGGAGGGCATATTCTTTAAAGCTGCTGAGGCATCATCTCCAAAAAAGTCTCTTCCATCAATGGTTACTTTTTTAACCTGTTCACCTTGAGCAGTTACTGTACCATCCTTAGCCACCGTTATTCCTGGCATTTTCTTGATGAGATCCTCTGTGGTTGCATCTGGATTAACTTTAAATTGACTAGCACTAAATTCGGAAGTGTCACCTTTCATTATAACCGGAGGTGTTTTCGAAACAATTGTAATACTCTCTGATTCTTTTCCTTGTTTTTTCACGGAGATTACGCTCAATTCTTTCATTCCTTCTGCTGTAGTAATCTCTCTTCTAAATTTTTCGTATCCGATAGAGCTAATTTCAATAATGAAACCACCTTTTACGAAGGTTGGAAGTAGGAAACGACCTTTGGCATCCGTTACACTATTCTTTGTACCAGCTTGAGAACTGTCTTTTTTTGTAAAAACCGACACCGTAGCGCCTGAAATAGGAAGCTTGTCCTCATCTCTAACTAGGCCACGAGTAGACGGGGTTTGGGCCATTAAAGCCAATCCGAAAAACATTGAGAACAGACTTAATCCTAAAAATCGCATCATAAAATGTATTTTATTTTATTAGTAAGACGCCCAATCGAGGATTAACTGTCGAAATATTTAATTTATTTCTTAGATAAAGGATCCCTGAGACGTCTTAATATTATTATACGGGGGCTTAGATACAAGTTTTTATTGAGCTAGTTTACAAATTATTAATATTTTAAAATATATTAAATTAATTTTATATGTTTAAAATCACTAGTTTCCGGTAAAAATAGTTTTGGCTCTTTGGAATCCCTGAAATAGGTGGGTTTTATAGGAAGACCTAGTATTCATCCAATTTTCCTGTGTGTAATTACAATTAAACTGCAATTAGAACTTTGATAAAAAATCTACTATTTCAATAAGTTTGGAGGAAACAAAAAGACAGCTGTCAACCTTGAGTAAACTTTCTTCATAAATAAGACTCTTTTCCTGATGAGGGCCGAGATGGATAACTGAACTAACTTGTAAAAGATAGTAACTACTGTCACAAACATCAAATGCAATAATTACTAAATCAGTGTTGTGGACTTTTGGATAGCAAATTAAAAAAACTGGAAAGTCTAATAATTGAGTTCCTAAATAATGAAGATTTAAATTGGCTTCAAAAAACCGATAATATTGTAAAGTATTAGGAAGGGTGACTTCATTCAACTTCATTTGTGCATCGACAAGTTTCTCTACCATTTTTTGCAAAGGATTTTGTAACACTGAAACAGGATCTATTGGGAGCCATTGCTGAGAAGCCATTTGCAGGTATTGAAGCGTAGATTTACCAATGGTTAGTTTGTATTCAAAAGGCGGATATCCTGGAACTACATATCCTGGATAGAAATACTGAAGCTTATGGGTAAGACAAAAATCTATTTTTAGATATATTAGGTATTTACCTAGACTATGTTTTTTATAGGCAGGATGGTAGATACAGGTAATTCCTGCAGCAGCTGTTTTGCCTAGGTCGAAAAAGCCTGCAGCAATCAGTGCATCTCCGTCGTAAATATTTACTTCATGGGTATTAAATATAGAGGGACTGTCATTGCCTAAAAGAAGTTCCCCGAGAGAGGTTGAAACTTCAAATGAGATCGCTTGACGATACTCCTGAAACAGTTGTTCATGCGCATCGCTAAACTGTCTGGGTTCAGATTTTTTAATTTCAATTCGGAATGCTTTGTTTAGCTTTTGAAGAGTTTTAAATTTATTGTCTTCTTTGAATTCAGCCATTGGTACTCTAAGCCAAATAGCAGAATAAAAAACATCCTGAAACTGCAGAAAATTGGTAGTAAAGATTGCTTGCCGCATTCTGAACCAGCCGTTTGCTAAATAGTTGTCTAATTCTTCTAGACCTAATTCTAATGGATAAGATATCTGTGCAAACATAAATAATTAGATCATTATTTTAAGATGGATTCAATCGATTCAGCAATAGCTTTGAGTAATTCTGTGTCAAAATCTTTCACATCAACCTGGTTTGAAGCGTTGGCCATTGCCCGATATTTACCATTGTTATCTTGTTCAAAAAAAAGTTCTAGCCCATCAATAGTTACCAAAAATTTGTGAGAATAGCCTACAATAGACAATCTTGCAGGAAATAAAAGCTCTTGCCCTTTATATAATACCGGAATTTCAAATGGCTCGTCCATAAATAAATTTTCTTCTAAAAATCTGAGAAATTAAGTCGTTTTTTTGATGGCTTTTCATTACCATTTTCGCAAATTACGGAATCTTTGGGCTTTATTAATTCTAAGTAATTATAGCAAATGAGAAATGTCCTCCAAATTCTTTATCTGGTAAAAAGGATGCCTCCAAAAGATTGATTTTAAATTTTGCTATAAAAAATAGATAACCTATCCAAAGAAATAATAGTAATCGGTCGGCCACCATTTAATAGAAGATGCGTTTCAAAGAACTAAGGAGGGGTTGCAATAAAAAGCTAAAAAAAATTTAAGGTTTTAGAGCTGCAAAATTGAAATTGTAAAACTTGCAATTCACAATTATCAAATTTTGAAAAATATTTCAAACCTAACAATTAAAAATTATTTTCCCTGACACTTGCATTTATGATAATTAGGTAGTATGTTAGTTATTGAATCTATTCCTTCGAATTACTTCTCCATAAACTTTTTGCACAATCGATCACTGAGTTAATTTCTTGAACTGCAAAGAAAGTAGATGAAGCGACAGTATCGTTTTGTTTACTATTCATCCATGAGCTAATATTTTTTGATTTCTATTTTCTAAATTAAAAACACCACCCAATGAATAATAATAAATTTAGCTACCAGGTTAACGGGCAGGAAATAAACTTGCTAATTGATTCAGACCATATTGCATTGAAATTTCATGAGCCTTTTCCACGAAGCGAACGCTCTAAGTTTGTAAACAAAAATAAAATACTGGGCGAGTTCTCAAGGCGCGTAGAAATTCCAGGCGAAAAGTTTACCATTTTTAGACTGATCAATCAATCGAAAAACGGTCCAAATGCAACAAATACTGCTTTTACGTTTTTAAATCAGTCCGATGAGGTTAAAAAAGTAATACCGGTTTTTAAATCGGGCAATAAAAAAGTGGTGGCTACCGACAAAATTATTATAGGTTTTCAATCAACAAATTTCAATACAGCACCGCTTCTCAAAAAATACAATTGTGAAGAGATAGAAGCGTCCTACGATGAGATGATTGTAAGAATTCCAGAGGCTGCGGATATGTTTGATTTGATGAGGCTGATAGAAAAGGAAAATGGAGTTATTTATGTAGAACCTAATTTTATTACAATTGGTTCAAACAATGATCGAAAAATCTCCAATAGTTTTCCTGATTTGGTCGATATAATTGATGATAAGAAAGATTTAAGCAAACTTCAATATGCTTTAAAAGTTACGATGGCTGAGGAAGCTTGGAAAGTTCAACTAGGGAGTAAAAGTATAAAGATTGCAATTTTGGACGAGGGTGTCGAGACAACTCATCCTGATTTGAAGGCGGTGATTGAAAAATCATTTGATGCAACGGATGATGATGCTTTTCAAGAACCTAATTCTTGGGATGGGCATGGAACTGCTTGCTGTGGATTGGCTGCAGCGGAACATAAAAAATTTGGCATTAAAGGATTGTCAGGAGGTTGTGCCGTATTTGCAGTTAGACTTGCTTTTTCTAAAGCGCCCGATTCGGAATGGATCACTACCAATTCAATTATTAGAAAAGCAATTGATTGGTCATGGGAAAGCGGTGCCGATGTATTGAGTAATAGTTGGGGAGGTGGGGCACCTTCTAATGCAATTACCAATGCATTTAATCGCGCAAGGAAAAATGGAAGAAATGGCAAGGGTTGTGTAGTCGTTATCGCAGCGGGCAATGAAGATGCAAAAGTTGCTTATCCTGGTAATTTAAAAGAGGTACTTACAGTATCTGCTAGCAACGAATATGACGAACCAAAAACAAAATTTAGTCAGGATGGAGAATATTGGTGGGGCTCTTGCTTTGGCGCCGAAGTGGATATAGCCGCTCCGGGTGTTCACAATTTAACTACTGATATTAGTGGCAGCAAGGGCTACAATAAAGAGCACAACTATACCGATTTCAATGGCACTTCTTCTTCAACGCCTATTGTTGCAGGAATAGCCGCTTTAATGTTGTCTGCAAATCCATTGCTTTCAGAAAAAGAAGTAAGAGATATTATTAAACAAACGGCAGATAAAGTGGGGCACGTGCCTTACGATCAAGGGCACAATCATCGAATGGGCTTTGGAAGAGTCAATGCGCTTAGAGCAGTTAACGCAGCTTTAGGAGCAACTAATAAAGATAGACCTTCTGAAAAAATAGCATCATTTGTTAAACCTACTGAAGAAGCAGTGATTCATTTAATAGGCAGCTAAATGAATATATTTTGTATGGTAAATAATTCTTAAAAAACGGAAGTCAATATTCAACCTATTGAAATCTATAAAATTAATTTACAATGATATTTTTTGAGTTAGCGATACCCAACTCACAAGAATTTTTTACTTGGGGAAGCTTTTCTACTTTAGCCGGCACAACTGGAATTGTATATATTATTTGTGGAGTTTTTCAATCTGTATTTAATTTTAGTCCTAGGTGGTTTGCATTGCTTATTTCAATACTTGTTTCTTTTATAGGCATTCAATTTAATTATCAGTTGGCTGTCAATAATACTTTCATTTCATACAGTATAAAATATATCATTGCCTTATTGAATGGCTTTCTGATTTTTGCTACTGCTACTGGCTCTAATCAATTATTTGCTGGCAAGCCCTCTATTACTC
>Ga0114978_10002063_pt1 | contig 16703 bp, 22 predicted proteins | sample S_140212_EF_Meta_FD_87027 | JGI IMG/M metagenome (GOLD analysis project Ga0114978, IMG submission 87027) | Freshwater microbial communities from Lake Simoncouche, Canada to study carbon cycling - S_140212_EF_MetaG | ecosystem: Environmental > Aquatic > Freshwater > Lake | place: Lake... | reverse complement strand
GTGGACGGGAGTTCGATTCTCCCCGGGTCCACCAAAAGTATATTGCAGGTGCGAGAACAACGCAGAAATGTGTTTGTTGATCTGGCGACTTGGAACGACTCACTCTTGTTCGCGTTACAATATACTTCTGATGGGCCCGACCGGTTTCGACATGGTGAGATAGCGAAAGAGGCAACACGGTAGGCGATGACCGTAAATCAAGCAAAACTCGTAAATGCAAACGCATCTACAGGCGAAGTAACTGTATCTGGTAAGAACGTCAAGTTCTCTGCTCGCACAGTGAAAGCCGATTCTTTCGCAGTTTAATCACCGCGATAGGGTAATTATACCTCGTAACAGAAAATAGTAGAACCCGCTTCGGCGGGTTTCTTTTTATGCTCAGTTTACTCTAAAAGCACCAAGAAACCGTGCAAAAATTACTGGCCATCAGTAAAAACCACTAAATATTATTCACGGACGCAAATCTGTTCCGTATCTTAAAAGGAAATATTTAAATGAAAAAAGTACTATTAGCAATTCTAGCTATGGCCGGCTTTACTTTGGCGCAAGCACAAGTAACTGGCAATTTAGGTTTGACTTCTGACTACCGCTTCCGTGGTATCAGTCAATCCCAAAATGCTCCTGCCGTTCAAGGCGGTGTTGACTATAATCACTCAAGTGGTTTCTATATTGGTAACTGGAATAGTAGTGTAAGCTCATCAGTTTACACAAACGGTTCTGGTGTAGAGAGTGACTTGTATGCTGGATATAAGAAAGACGTGTACAAAGGCATCACTATTGATATTGGTAGTTACAACTACTTTTATCCACGTGCTACCTCAGCAGGTACAGGTTCAAACTTTGACACATACGAAGCATTTGCTGGTGTAGGTTACAAAGATTTGGTCAGTGCCAAGTATAGCCAAACTTTGGGCAATGGTTACTTCGGTACTACCAATGCGCAAAATACACGCTACTTCCAAGCTGATGCCGCAATTCCTGTAGTTGGCAAATTGAGCGCAGTTGCTCATGCTGGTCACACTCAGGTTGCCAATCACAACAGCCTAGGCTATAGTGATTACAATGCTGGTTTGTCTTATGTATTACCACAAAACTTTGTTGCGTCTGCCAAGTATTATACCAACACTGGTATGAACTCTGCATTGCAAACTGCCAACACTGTTAATGGTCAGAAAAACTACAAGAACGCAGTTGTGTTCTCCGTAGCCAAAGCATTCTAATTAACAATTAGAGTTTACAAAAAGGCCCTCCGGGGCCTTTTTTCATGGTAAGTAATTCATGTGCGGTATTCTCCTAGTCAAAAGTCAATCCTCAATTCCATTACGTCAACATCTGGAAGCCTTTGTTAAACTACAAAGTCGCGGTCCGGATTTCTGTAGGTACGATTACAAAAATAATATATTCATTGGCCAAGCAGTATTACACATCACTGGCTCAGCTGAATATTATCACACAGTTCACAAAAACTTTCTAGCTTACAACGGTGAAATTTATAATTTTAAACAGTTTGGCACATTTGATAACGACATAGAGTTTGTACATCATGCTGTGGAAAACGACATTGAGTTGTTGGCTCAAGGATGGGGTCCGTGGGCTTGGGCTTGGACAGATGGAACCACAGTGCGTTATGCTTCAGATCCGCAAGGCGAACGCTGTTTGTATCAATATCAAGACGCAAATATCTTAATTGTGTGTAGCGAGATTGCTCCTATACTGGACTATGTTGGTTTGGCAAAAACACACGATGAGTACACCAGCAAGCATTGGGCCATTGTGGATCAGACACCATATCCTGGTATTACTAGAATTGCTGCGGGACAATTGTACCAAGATGGCCATAATATAAAAAATATTGACAACATATGGTCGTGGGTTCAACCTGTTGATTACAACAATATCGACGAAGCCTATGAAGAATTTGCCAGTCAGTGGGCCGCAGTAACCAAATTGATGACTCCCACTTGCCCAGCGGCATTGACTTATTCGGGTGGATTAGACAGCAGTATTATACTGAGTCACATAGACAATCTTGAACTGTACACCACCAACATGACCGGTAAAGATCCTATCGTGGATCATATCAATGCGTTTTTAACCAACAACGAATGGTTAAGATTAAACAATCTTGCAGTGAACGAACAGCAATGGGCCGAAGCCTTTAACAACGTCATTGAGCGTACTCAGTTACCGGTGCAAAGTTGGAGTTTTGTTGGACAATGGATCATTAGTCAGCATTGTAAACAACGAGTACTGTTTACCGGAGTTGGTGCTGATGAATTGTTTGGCGGCTACACTGCTTATCAAACATTAAACTACAGCGTAGAGCAGTCAGCTAGTCCATACAGTACGGGTTGTAACGACACAGTATGGCAACGGTGTTTATCTGTGTATGATCAACATGCCGGGCAGGCCACGCTGTTGGCCGATTATCTATATCAAATAGCCGGGTGTGATGCTCGCGGTATTGATGTGATTGCCGGCGCTTGGGGTATTGAACCGCGTAGTCCTTTCTTGGCCGCACCCATAATGAAATTAGCCTTGAGCCTTCCGTTTGAATACAAAGTAGGTGTCACACCAAAACCATTGATACGTCGAATGTTTTTAGAACGCTGGAAGGAAAAAGATATCATGCCCAAAAAAGGATTCACTGGGCATTGTAATGATTCATTGCCGTGGTTAAACGTTGAGATAGAATCCACTGGCGATCGTAATCAGGATTGGCGCCAGGTCGTGCTCAAGAGTTTTTACAATTCCCAATCAATTACCAGATCAAACCAGTCAGGCGTAATAACTATTTCGGTGTGAGCTTCGAAGTAACGGGTTATTGCCCTGACACACGCATCAGTGCCTGGCGTAACTTGTGCAGTACGACTACTGTTATACTCGTACCAATCTAGTCCGTAGGGTGCAGTGGAGTCTGTGGATCTAAATAAAAATTGTTGACCGGGTTCGGCTTGACATATTTCAGCAAACCTGGCAAAGGTAGTCACTGACTCCAAATGTGCAAACCGAGATTGATATTGTTGATGTGTGCTGATGAACGCTGCCACTGTTTGCATTTTGGGAATTCTTTCCAGCGCACGAAGACGGCTTTCACCAGTGCCAGTTTGATATTTTGGGTCACCTACATACTGTAACAGCATGGGCTTGATACTGCCATGCACGGGCAAGTCGTGTACCCATAAATTTAGTTTGACCAAATTGGCCAGATCATAGTGATTGTTGGCATCTTGTACAAAGCTCTGCCAACCTTGTTGTGCAATACCACTATTGGCCCAATTGCACAAGTCTTCGAGACGTTGATTGGTGTGGATAGAATTTTTATCAACCGCAGGATCATAAAATATACAATGGGTTCCATTGTGTAAACTATCAGCTACAGGATCTTGTTCTGTGGGCCAGACAAATTCTAAAATAGGATTATTCCAATACATATAAGTAATTATCACATGCAAAGTTCACACGTTAAAACTCACACCGACGGAATTTGGATTTCTAGTATTCAAGAAAAAAACATAGTAAAACAACTAAGTCAACAGTTGATGGCCAGTGGATTTGAATCCAGATGCCAGACCAACGACAATTTTGGATATCCGTACATGTATGCCCGAAACAACTTGCAAGTTGATTGCCGTGTAGTTGACAGTGTGTTTTTTACCAATCCAGAGGCATGGACTGATCCTGACACAATCATCATCACTGACAATCATCCTATCAATCCGGTGCCAGGTCAGATGATATCTGTACTGCCTGAGTTCTGGTCAATTTGGCATTTTGAGCCCAACTACACAGACCGTCCAGCCACATGTGGTTACAATTGTTTTATGAATAGGCCTCGCGGCGATCGTTCGTTGACCTTTTACGAATTAATTAAAAGAAATATCCTGGCGCAAGGCATTGTAAGTTACAATTGTACCTTGGATGAGTATGAACAAGAGTTTGTCAAGGCCGAGCTTGATGCTTACCAACCGCAACACCTACATGGAAAATCGCTAATACCCTACAACACAGTTGAATCACACGGAACTCTTGAACAGTGTATCATTGATTCTCGCATAAGTTTGATACTGGAAACCTATGTGTCAGACAGCCATATTGTGTTTAGTGAAAAATTATTTAGATGCTTGCAAATGCCAAGACCGTGGTTGCTGTATTGCAGCCCAGGATCTATTGAACTATTACAAGCACACGGATTTGATGTGTTGGCGGACTATGTAGACATCAGTTATGATCAAATCACAACGCACGGCACTAGATTACAGTCTATTCTTGACCAGCTTGAAACATTTATTGATCGACAGTATCAAGCACAGGATTATCTACGCTTTGCCCAGGCAGCAGAACACAATCGTCAACTATTACAAAAATTTGCACAGGCGTGGCCCAGCAAATTAAATCACACACTAACCCAGATACAACAGCTATGATAGAATTTGTTGGCAGCACATATCGCTATCAAGGAGAACAGTTGGCCAAGCCTGAAATCATTGTGGTCCAAGATCATCATTACAACGAAACTGATCAATGCTTTCCTCTTGAACAATTGTTAAAAAATAGCTCGTGTGATCCACACCAGCATGTGATCATACTTGATCATGTGTTACAGCACGATGATATACTACAAAATTATAACCTGATAAATTTTCCCAGCTTTATGGCGCGAGAGAACGGCCAGTTTATTGAACAACAAATACAACCCAATTGGAGCAACAAAACCGCCACGTTTAACTTCATGATCAACAAGCCTAGGCCGCACAGAATACAACTGTTAAAATTGATACAGCAGTTTGGATTAAACAACTACCGGCATTCTTTGGCTTGGCGTACCAACACTGTGAATGATATTGCTGTGACCAATTACTGTTTTGGACCAGAAGTGGTTATGGACCGCGGAGTACGCAATGGCAGTTTTCGTAATGCACACACTTATCAAGGCCTGCTACAACAAACTGTATTTGAACCCAGCTGTGTGAGTCTTGTAACTGAGCCTGTGTTTTACGAACATGAAACTATAATTACAGAAAAAACACTCATGGCCATATGGGGCGGAACTATACCAATTTGGGTAGGAGGTTGGCGTATTGCTGATTGGTTACGAGCACAGGGTTTTGACACGTTTGATGATATTGTAGATCACCGTTATCAATCATTGTTAGATCCTGCAGAACGTGTGCGTTGTGCTGTAGCCGATAATCTGGCAGTGCTTGACAACTTTGAGCGGGTACATCAATTTGTTATTGAAAATCAAAGTCGCTTTGAGCACAACTTATGCCTGTTGAAATCCAACTTTTTCAAGTCACAGTGCCTGAGCATCATTGATCAACACACTGGCCCTGTGCGTACCAAACTGCAACAAATGTTAGGGGTAATAGCATAAATAAAAGGATACAACTTACTATAGTAACACATTACAGGTATAAATACATTTATACAAGTTTATCAAAATCCAGGAGAAATACATGACCAATAAACGTAAAATTAGATGGCTAATTGCCCATCACCCACAAGAATTGTTTGTTCGCACTGCCCGTGCTTTTAAAGAAGAACTGGCCAAATACTGCGGCGACGAGTTGGATATTGAGATTTTAACTTACGAAGACTATAAACAAAACTATGCAGAAATTCCTGGATTGGAAGAAATGCAATATCAAATCTTTGATGAATCTAAAAGAAAAATTGGTCTGGATGCTTACTGGAATGCATTGTTCGATGGCCAGGTTGAAATGAGTCAGATGCAGGTCAACAACATTGGCGAGTTGAGCTCAGATTTCTGGGCGTTGGATTTGCCATTTATGTTTGAAGATCATGATCATGTGCAACGTGTAGTTGAAGGTCCTACTGGACAAAAACTCTGCCGAGAACTGGGAGAAAAGACCGGAATAACTGGATTAGCATTCACTTACAGTGGCGGCTTCCGTGTGATTGGTTCAGGCGAGCCAATTACTACCTTGGAAGATTTGTTGTCTAAAACTGTAGCTGTATTCAATCAGTGGTCATTAGGCGAAACCCTACAGACTATGGGTGGCAAGTACATGCCTAGGCCAGTTGGGCTTTGGTGGAAGCAAGACCCAATGGTTAACGGTCAAGCTGATGCAGTTGAAACGACATACCTGCGCTTTGATGACACCAGTGCAAAACACATACTCAAAAGCAACCACAGCATGTTTATGACTACCATTGTGGTCAGCAACACGTTCTGGAACACATTGACAGCCACTCAGCAAGAATCCTTCCGCAAGGCTGCACTAGCAGCTTCACGCCAAGAACGCAAATGGAGTATTGAAGACTCCGCAACGTACGAAGCTACCGCAGAAGAGCGTGGAATATCTATCACCGACATGTCCAAATCAGATCGTGATGAGTTGAGAAAGCAGTCACAAAAGACTTATTTCAAATTCAAACATGCATTCAGTGACCGTTTGATTCAGGAAATTCGAGCACAGAAGTAAAACATACAGTATCCAATTACTGTTCAGAAAACCGGCCTAGGCCGGTTTTTTGTTGCTCTTTCAGGTTGACAGATCATAAATAACCGTATATAATACTTACTATGAAGACTAATAAATTACATCTTGATTCCATAACACTTCCAATTATTGGCGGCTATGCCAATCTATGGATGTTAGAATGTGGAGATGTGAGTAGGGGTTCTGAATAGAATAAATTTTAAATTTTATCTAAGAACCCTGGAACTAAACACTCCGGGGTTTTTTATTTTAAGGAGAGAGAAAATGGAAAACAAAAAAGAAAATAAATTTTTCTTAAATCCTGAAGAACGTGTGGCTTTGATTGAAAGTAAAGTAGAACGTGCTCGGGAACAAGTTGAATTGATGATAGCACAGATTGAAACAGTAAAGAAAGTAAAACGCAATGAACAAATTGATTCGTGATGGTCGGGTAGCAGTGTTGGTAAGCCCTGGGTACGGTGCTGGGTGGTACAGCTGGCACACTAACGAGGAATTACTTTACGATCCTAGTATTGTGGAATGGTTAGAGCAAGGCGATTTGGATAAAATAAAAACTTATTTAGAATTGAAATACCCCGACGATACCACGTTAGGATTGGATGATTTAACAGTTGATTGGGTACCAGTGGGTGCAAGGTTCCGCATAGAAGAATATGACGGGGCTGAGAACCTGGTATTAGAATCAAAAGAAAAGTGGTTAACTGCTTGATCGTAATACAAAAGTATTACAAATAATTTGGTTGACCCAAAATAGCTAATTTGCTATAATAGTGCAACAGTTAAAGAAAGGAGGGCACAATGCCTAGTGTATTTTTAGTAAGCGACACGCACTTTGGACACAAAGGTGTTTGCCACTTCACACGCAACGACGGTGTTACAAAGTTGAGACCATTTGACACTCCAGAAGAAATGGATGAAGCAATGGTCAAGGCCTGGAACGAGCGAGTAAAGCCTACAGATAAAGTGTATCACTTGGGTGACGTGGTTATCAATCGTAGAAGTCTTGCTACACTTGCTAGACTCAACGGGGATAAAGTTCTTATCCGTGGTAATCATGATATCTTTAGAGACGACGAGTATCGCTTGTACTTCCGTGAACTTCGTGCATATCACGTGATGAACGGAATGATTCTTAGTCACATACCTGTACACGCAGAGTCATTGGGTCGTTTTGGAGTTAATATACACGGACACACTCACGCAAATCGTGTGAAGAAGGCCCGTGGAGTAGATGCAAGGTCTGGAGAAGTTCTGTACAGCGAAGAGAACGATGTGCGCTACCATTGTGTATGCGTGGAACAAACTCCAGACTTTGCGCCTATCTTGTTTGAAGACGTCATTGCACGTATTGAAGCAGAAGGTGGTGTAGTTGGATTTAGGAACGGCAACGGTCCTACAATGTAATAAGTCTTGGACACGCAGACTTTAAAGCGAGGTGGGAGTAGGTGGAAGCCCTACACCAAATATCGCGGGTTAGAGAAACGGTATCTCGAGAGTCTCATAAGCTCTAGTTGGTGGTTCGATTCCATCACCCGCAACCAGTAAAGGAGTAAGTATGGACATTGATCAAGCAGCAGTATTTTTAGCAGGTTCAATTTTGACCGCACTTGGGTTTGTTATTATTGTAATAGCGGCTGTTGTTATTAATAATATTATTCACAAGTATTGGAAAAGTTTTGGTTGGAAGTTTTTTCCAGTCTATTTAGAAAAGGATGTAGATAAGAAATAATGGAGAAGAAGCATCAATGGTGATGCAGTGGACTGTAAATCCGCCGCCTTCAGGCACGTCTGGTTCGATCCCAGAGTTCTCCACCAAGTTTGCTCGGTTCGTCTATCGGTCTAGGACACTGCCCTTTCACGGCAGGAAGAGGGGTTCGATTCCCCTACCGAGTACCAGTATTCCTCTTTGATGTTAACGGTAGCATGGCGGTCTCCAAAACCGCTCGTCGGGGTTCGAATCCCTGGAGAGGCGCCAGTAGTAGGCGGGATTAGTTTAATGGTAAAACTACAGATTTCCAATCTGTTGTTATCAGTTCGATTCTGATATTCCGCTCCATGTAGTAAGGTGGCAGAGAGGCCCAATGCAAGGGATTGCAAATCCCTAAAGTCGTCGGTTCGAATCCGACCCTTACTTCCAGTTTTTGGTCTCGTAGTTTATTGGTTAGAATATCCCCCTGTCACGGGGATGGGACGAGTTCGATTCTCGTCGAGACCGCCAAGTCTTACCCCGGTGGCGCAACAGGTAGACGCACCTCTCTTAAAAGGAGGGTGTTGAAGGTTCGAAACCTTCCCGGGGTACCATTAAATGTTTAGTCTGATACCGAATACCAAACTGTAACGATCTTGGGTGCTGGCATTTTGTCCAGTGTGCCAGCTGTCGTTGGTATTGGCTGCAAAGTATCCCGCGCCATGCCCAGTGGGCACACGATAGGGATCATCTCCATTTTTAGTCGTGTAAGACCATGTGCTTTGGTCAGCATCATCACCGTCGATAAAATAGATCATTCCTTGTACCACATGCATACGATCATCTGTGTGTATTCTAATTGAATAGCCTGGACAGTCTTTGGTAAACATCGCGTAGATAAAGGTCATGCGATCCATACGGTCAGCATCAACTCCCCAAATAGATGGAAAATTGGTGGCCCACAAGGTGTCGATTATCTGTTGTTTGAACCCACCGTGCTCTACATACTGTTCAATGTCTTTTAATTTAGGTTGCTGGACGTTTCTAATGCGAAATCTTGTTGGAAAACTATTTTGGCTATAGCCAGCTTGATCTGGATCCCATGTTTCTTGTTTGAGTTCTTCAACAATTTCAGCATTGGTCCAGGGCAAATCAAGACAAAGAGTGTATAGGTGATCTTTCTGTTTTTGGAAAGTTGCTTGCATGGTAATATTTATAGGTCGTTGACTTCCTAAATTTTTTAATATATAATACAATTATATGTTTTACGAAAAACTAAAAATTACAATCGATATTGACCGTTTACGGCAGGATGTAGAACAGTATGTGTTTCCGTTGGGTGCTCCTATATTTCAGGGTGACGAATATGGGTACGACAATTTTGGTGGCTGGAGTTTATTGAGTCGCACTGCTGATTGGCAAGACGGATGGGAAATTGGGCACACAGGACATCCAGGAGAAGAAATCGTTTCCCCGGGCGGTCGACCCAACTACCCTGTGCATAAATTTTTAAACATCAGTCATAGCTTTGAACATGTGAACCCCACCGCCGGATGTCAAGGTTACATTGCCGAAGTTCTTGAACAAATTAATAGTCTTGGATTTTCACCTCGTCGAGCTCGTGTTAGTTTATTACGACCCGGCGGTGCTACATTGTTACACAGTGATGCAATTCCGTCGATTTATATGGCCAGAATACATATACCACTTTGGACCAATGCACAATGCATACACCACTGTGACGGTACGGATTTACACATGCCAGCTGATGGTTCGGTTTATATCTTGTGGGTCAATCGATTGCATCAGGTGCAAAACAAGTCAACTGAAAATAGGTATCATATCATTATGGATGCATACGATACTCAACACCAAACTGACAATTTTAAATATCGTAACGATATCAATGTACTACAAAATCAAGCAGATGAATACCGGCAAAAAATGGATCAAATTCAATTAACTGGTGAGGAAATAGAATATTTTACAAAAATAAAGCAACAATACCTCAAGTCTTAATTGACTTAATTTAATTTTTAGTGTACAATATAGTTTTACAGGAGAGATCATGAAACCAAGAGTCGAAAGTCGTAGTACCGAAATTGATAACGAAGTGTGCGTGGATTGGGCAGGTGGACGCTATGATCTAGTTATTGCCGCATCACAACATCTTAGAGAACTTCGCCGCAAAGCACGGGAAACCACTGCTTACATTACTCCAATTGATGCGCTGTTGGAAATTCAAACAGGAAAAGCCAATCTATTAGATTGCTTAGGAAAGGTAAGATAATATGGCAAAGCCACAACAAACAGCAAGCGACCTCAGTCGCACACTGGCAGGGCAATGGTCTAAAAGTGAAAAGCGAGCTGATATCAGTCGTCAGATTATGGACAGTCGAGTTCGAACTCATGCTAGCCTTAAAGCCTTTCGACAAGCTCAGATTCTGAATAAATGATTTTATTATAGCAGTTAGGAAGCGTGGCCGAGTGGCCGAAGGCATCTGCCTACTAAGCAGACATACGGGCAACTGTATCGTGAGTTCGAATCTCACCGCTTCCGCCATAATTTTTATCACATAATTGGCTCCAAATAAGTAAAATATAACATAAGGAAATATCATGGCAGCCAAAGGTGGAAATCAAAAGAGTCGTAAAGGTGATCCAATGCGTACCAAGAACGGTCGGGAACGCTTGGGACCATTGAATGTAGCACAGTTAGAAAAATTACTGACCAGTGCCCGTAAAAAGAATCAGGCCAAAATCTCTCGTAGGATTGCGGTGATCAAAGGGCGAGCCAGTTACCGAGCTCCAGTAGAAGCAGTAACAGCATAGTATCCAGCCCCTTTAGCTCATCCGGTAGAGCAACTGATTTGTAATCAGTAGGTGGTCTGTTCGAGTCGGACAAGGGGCACCAAACAATGACAAAGAAAAAAGTACAAAAACAACCCAACCCAACCTGGGGTAAGATGTTGACTCGACAAGAGTTATTAGCATTACTAGCAAGACTAGACGCAAAGAAAAAGGAACGTGAAATGAGCAAACTAAGCGACAGCATAGCAAAGGCCCTGGCAAAGAAGCAAGGACGGACTCATGTAGACGGCAGTGAAGTTAATGCCACAGTAGAGAAAAAAGCCAAGATTAAACCGTCAGCAGGGCCAGCTAAGAAACCACCAACTAGAAGTGCTGGACGAGGCAGATAATCGTAACATGATTTTAATTAGTATCACCAGTGATGTTGTTGCGTCTGAATTAGAAATCAGCATAGACAACCTCCCAGTTGACTTTGAACTTGTTGATAATACAATTAAAATAAGCGAACCCGGCAAGTTTGGGTTACACAAATTAAAAATAGCCAACCGCTCTGATAACAGAATTGCATTTGACCAGGCGTCAATCAACGGTGCTAGTTTAAGAAAATTACTATATCTAAGTTGGGCAACTACCGCATCAGGTCAAGTCATTCAACCTTGCACAGAACTATGGGAACGTGATCAGTGTTGGATTTTGCCGTTTGGGAATCCACTTAGCCATTGGATTTCAGTTACTGAAACAAAAATACCCAATGATTATTATGGAAAAGACCTAGCAGAACATTTTTGCATTTGGTACCCAGATTCTTTAGAACTTCCAGACCACTTTCCCCAAACTGTCAGAGATTTTTTTAATTACAATTTTGATTTTACCATGGTCAGTCGATTGAATTTTGATCATCGCCGTGTGCCATATGTAAAGTTCCAAGATCAAATTGACCCTGAGTTACTAGCAAAGGCCACAACTGAAATAATCAACAATACAGATATTGTATTAACTCAGGGCACAGGGTATGGGCAACATGCTGACAATCAAAAAGAATTTAATTTATCCGACGAAAAGATTTGGAAAAGAGTATGGTTAAAACGACGACGCAAGCCTAGAGATCAACAAGAACAATTTGCTGCAACCTGGCAATTGATCGATTCGTTGGGCTTGGAAATTTGGTCTGTTTTTGTTGGTGTATTACCACCTGGTGGATTTATCTATCCGCACACAGACAATACCACCGATAAAGATTTAGACAATTCACCTTATGTCGGATGCGTACAGTTATACATACCAATACATTGGCCCAACGATAACTATATTAAATTTAATAATGCCGGCATTTTGAGTATGGAAGATGGACCAATGATAGTAAACACCGATCGTTTTACACATGCTGTGGTCAACAACAGTGACCAATATCGGTATGTGTTGGCCATTGGGCTTAATAAAAATAATATTCCACAATTTATTTGACATTATAAATAATTCCTGCAACGCCGGGTTCTTCCGACGTCGGCATTCAAACTGACGCTTGACATAGCAATGTCTTTACTGTTATAATATAACATAACGCCGGGCCGTAGCAGAGTTCTTCTGCAAGCTCTTAATTTAAATTTAGGAGAGAATTTCATGTTTAGTTTTGTAAAAATTGCCTTGGTCGGTATTTTGACCGTGGCATCTGTAGCTGTTAATGCTCAGGGTTTTAACCCTACGAGCAAAGTGATTGAAATTGTAGTTCCATATCCGCCGGGCGGCGCCACTGACAAATGGGGTCGTGTGTTGGATGAAATCTTCAAGTCTCAGGGTTGGCAAAGTGCTGTGTTAAACAAGCCAGGTGCAGACACTGTGATTGGTAGTAACTATGTTGCGGCCGCCAAGCCCGATGGTCACACAATCTATGTTGGTGGTAATGGATTTATTGACGCCAACATTGCCTTTAAACAAAAGGCACCCGGTATTGAATATACTGAAAATAGTTTTGAACCAATCTTACCGCTAGGAGCAGGCACCGCAGTGTTAGTAGTAGGCAAGAATGTTCCTGTCAACACGTACGAAGAGTTCAAACAGTATGTAAAGAAAAATCCAGAAAAATTCAACCTAGGCTTTTGGAACACTTACACTGGTAATATTTTCTACGAGTGGGCCAAGAAGGAAGGCCTTCCACGTCCTAACATTGTTTTCTACAAAGGATCAGCGCCGCAAGTGGCAGACGTGTTAGGCGGCCATATTCCGTTTGTGTTTGACACCTACACTGCTATGGCACCGCACTATCGTGCTGGTAATGTCAAAATCATTGCTGCACTAGATCGCCGTGGTACGGCTATTGTCAAGAAGGATACACCTCAGGCCAATCTTGTAAGTATTGCTGATCGTGTTCCTGGAGTGGACGTTCCAATTTGGTATGGTTTGTATGCGCCGGCTGGTACTCCTAAAGAAGTTGTTGCACGAATTAACGCAGTGGTAAATCATGCCCTGCAAGAACCAAAGTACACCAAAGATATTGAAATGTTACATATTGCTAACTTTGGCGGAACACCTGCAGATCAACGTCAAGTACAAAGTAACACCTTGACTATCATGCGAAATGTAGCAAAGAGTATTGAGTGACCCATGGATACTATAGCCTATCGCGTTGGCACAAAATATATCTACAATATCTATCCAGCCCTGATGGAATCAATGCAGGTAGGTAGACCTGTAGAGTTTTATTGTCGCGATGGTCTATATGATCAGTATGACTGGACCGTAGAGCCCGAGCAGTCACTAGATGAATTAATGACTGCTTATGCCCTGTCTATTAGATCAGACTACGAACGTGTGATACTATTATGGTCGGGCGGTACCGACAGCCATACTATCTATAATATTTTTAAGCGGGCCAACATACGCATTGATGAAATCTTAATTAAAGCATCAGCACACTTGGCACAGTATCCAGATCATCATGTAGACTGGATGCGGGCTAATCATTACGATCCAACCACAATTATCACACGATATGATCAAAATGACACAGAGCTACGAAGTCTTGATTGTTCTGACGAAGATTGGGTATGGAAAAACAAAGGCGACTTGTTGATGTTTGGTATGAGTACTGGAGCCGAAGGTGTCAAACACTTGATCGAACGAAATCATGCTGGCAAACGATGGACTGCTGTGGCTGGATTTGAAAAGCCGCGATTGGTGTATCAACAAGGACGTTGGTGGGCTAGACATTTAGATAGCCCCTTGCGTCAGACCATGGGATATGATCATTTGACTCGTTTCTTTTTGGAACCCTTGATCAATATCAAACAAAACCATCTAGTAATGCATGCAGTTAAACAACACATAATCAACAATAATTTGCCCTTGTACGAAGGTGACTGGGCCGAAGCCAAGTGGTCAAGAACCGTGGACGGATATCGTGGCTGGGCTACCGCGTGTGGTCGCCATCCAGAATTAACTGACGGCGCCAGCAATCTGCAAAAACTAAGTAGTGACCAGTATTTTTCTATTGATGTAAGCCGTGAACGGTCCTATACCGATCTACTTGCTAATCCAGACCCAACCCTACAGGGATTCCTTAAAAATAATAATCAAACAGCATTGACCTATATCAAGGGCTTGTTTAACTTGCAAAGCGAAACTAGATTTATGGATTTTGTAAATGATAATCAGTATGTTAGAGAAAAGAACCAATTGGTCAATCTTAAACTGACGTTTAGCAAGTGCTACAGTTTAGAAAAGAATAACATGCTATGAATAATACTTGTGTTTCCAGGTCATCTATTGAAGTTTTACAAACACCTACAGATTTAAAATTGTTGTTTGACCGTGAGAATTTGAAAGAGTTGTCGCCATACTTTGATGTCAGTTGGGTTGACTGCAACACGGATAGCAAAATTCAGTTTTTTCAAAATTTGAAAACTCTGAGTAGATTCAGTTTAGGATTGGCACACTGTATTCAACACAACATGATAGCTAGAACCTCTGTTGAGATAAGCCAATGCCAAGAAGCCAAGCAGTTAATTTCAAGCAAACCATTTGATGAAATAATTGGATGTTACAGTTCAGCCAAACCAAGCGACAGTCTGCATATCACTGACCACATGCTTGACGGCAAAAAAAATTGGATCAGTATGTTGGATCAAGCAGACTTTGCCATTATGCAATTGCCATACAACGGATCCGATCATACAATATACTTTGATCTTAAAAAATCACCTTGCCAAATTATTCAAATCAATTCTTCGCTTATAGGAATGGAATTGGCACGACCCGATACACTTGTTATTGATCGTCACATGATTGATCCTGCACATATTCTAGGCCAACACGGTACTGCACCATTGTTTCAAAAATCAAATGTTGCCAGCTATTCATTTATAACCAATTACTGCGGCCTGGCCCAACAGCTTTACATAGATTTTAAAAATCACGTAAAACATGCCGAGTTGGGTACCGAGTTTGACTTGAAGAAAATAGAAATAGATATTTCTAGTATGATCATGCAGTGGGAAGACAACTTGTATTCGGTTGGGTTGTGTGAGGCTTCTGACAAATTTTGGCATAAACGTAATACGCAATATGCCTTTGGTAAAAAATGTTTAATCAGTGTGCTACAACTAATACTGGAAACAGGAATGTCGGCCTATTATGATTCACACAGTGAGTTCAGTCAGCGATTCCGTGACGCACTTGTCTATGCCTCGCACATGCATACATTATCTAGATTTGCAAAAGACAATTATCTGTATCAAGATTAAGCAAGATTTTCTGGTGCAAACATGCCAGGTTGACCATTAATGCCCTTTTTGCTATAATATGGGTATGAAGTTAGAAATCAATGAAGTTTTACAGTGGACAGGTGCTGTGTTTATTATAGCAGGGCATAGTCTTAACGCCGCGGGTCCAGCGGTCTACCCTTACAATATTCTTGCCTTCTTTTTAGGCACAATCCTGTTTATGGCCTGGAGCATCCGTGTTGCGAATAAACCACAGTTGTTGGTGAACATTGTTGCACTGGCAATTGGGCTTACAGGGCTAGCCAAAGCATTTGGTTGACCAGAAAAACCATTTCGTTTATAATACTTGTATAGTAACTAAAAGGAGTTCAAGATGGCTTACACCGTTTTCAAGCACAATCAAGAATATGGCCCACGCCAGGGCTTAGAAGGTCCTTTTCATTACCCAAGTGGTGCGGTATTGTACTATGATCCCCGAGCTGGAGAGTATTATGATCCACGCACTGATTTTTATGTGGATCGTACAGATGTTGCCATTTTACAACAACAGATTATTGATCGTTTGACACAAAAATCTGTTTAATATACAATAGCGTTACAGTAGTTAATCTTAATCGTATTTTTAAAGGACACAGCCATGTCAGAAACAAGAACAGTCACATCAGTTCAAGCTCGCAAGAGTTTGCTCAAAGCATTTAAAAAACAACGTCCCTTATTCCTCTGGGGTCCTCCTGGTATTGGTAAGAGTGAATTGGTTGCAGACATTACTGAAGAACTCGGTGGTGCTATGATTGATTTACGTTTGGGTCAGATGGAGCCCACAGATATTCGTGGTATTCCTTTTTATAACAAAGACAACGGCAAAATGGATTGGGCGGAACCAATCGATCTTCCAAGCGAAGAATACGCCGCACAATATCCAATCGTGGTATTGTTCCTAGATGAGATGAACTCATCAGCGCCTAGTGTTCAGGCCGCGGCTTATCAGTTGATCCTAAATCGACGCATTGGCAAATACTT
>Ga0114978_10002062_pt1 | contig 16710 bp, 12 predicted proteins | sample S_140212_EF_Meta_FD_87027 | JGI IMG/M metagenome (GOLD analysis project Ga0114978, IMG submission 87027) | Freshwater microbial communities from Lake Simoncouche, Canada to study carbon cycling - S_140212_EF_MetaG | ecosystem: Environmental > Aquatic > Freshwater > Lake | place: Lake... | reverse complement strand
CGTGACCGCGTGCAAGGCGAGCCATGTGAGCGAAGAGGTCGAAGTGATCGCACCCGTCGAGCAAAAAGCCGCGATCACTGATGCGATCAAGCGACTTGGCTACAAAGTCGAGTAGACGGCGTGTCCACGCAGGCGCGGGATCGGACTCGGCACTAGATCTCGACACTAGATCTCGGCGCGGACCCGTTGCAGGACCTCGTCGAGCGTGCCCTTCTGCTTGGCACCTGCGGCGTGGATGTGGCCGCCGCCGCCGAAGCGACCAGCGAGTTCATTCACATCGATGAAGCTGCCTGCATCGTCAGCGGGCTTGGAACGGAAGCTGAGCTTGATGATGCCCGCTTGCGCATCCTCGACCACCAGCACCGACGCGCGCACCGCCGCGATTTCCATGGGGATGTTGACGATGCCCGCGGTTTCCTCGGGCATTGCACCGGTTTCGCCAAAATCATCGGCGCGCAGGCGCATCAAGGCGATGCGACCGGAGTTCAGCATCTCAAGGCTCGAAAGCGCACACGCCTGCAACTCGACGCGCGCGGCTCGGCTCGACTGCTCGATCTGCTGATACATCGCGTCTTTGTCAACGCCGGCCTCAAGCAGACGCGCGGCGAGGGCGAACTCGGCGGCGCGGGCGTTAGGAAAGCGGAACCATCCCGTGTCGGTGGCGATGCCCATGTAGAGCGCCTCGGCGATGGAACAACGCCCGCGCTCGTCGGCACCCGAACGCATATCAACGCCCAATGCATCAACAAGTCGCGCGAGAAGCGTGGTGCACGATCCGCACGACGCATCGACGATGCGCCGAGCCGCCACCGAATCGCCGCGCGCATGATGATCGAGTCCGATCACGCGATCGGCGCGCGAACGTAGCCACGGCGCGATGACTTCAAGCTGAGTCCATGCACCAGTATCGACGACGACGGCAAGGTCAAAATCGCCAACCGGCAGCTCGACCGCGCGCGGATTCACATGCTTTACCGGAGTCGAACCCTCGAAGGAACGCAGGTTTCCCTCGCACGGATCGACGACCCAACCTTCGGCCGATACACCGATGGCCGTGCAAGCGCGCACCACCGCGAGCACCGATCCGAGCGCGTCGCCGTCAGGCTTCTGATGAGTCGTGACCAGCACGCGGCGTGCTGCGCGAAGTTCGCGGGAGATCGACTCAATGGTGGTGTTGGTTTCGTAGCTCGTTGGAAATCCGTTCGTCGTTGCGCAAAAGGGGCGCGGTGTTATACCGCTTCCATCGACCGCACTGCAGCACGATCGACTTCCATGCGCGAAAGCAACGCATCGATGGAATCGAATTTTTCCTGCGCGCGGATCCAATGATGGAAGCGCAGGCGCAGCTCGAAGCCGTACCAATCGAGCGCCAACGCGAGCGGCTTCCCATCGGCGGCCAGCAGCGTCGCTTCGCAGGTGCGCTCACTTTCTCCGAAAGTTGGCTTGGTTCCGATCGAAATTGCCGCGATCGCGATGGTGCCATCGGGGAGGGTTGCGCTTCCCGCGTACACGCCGTCGGCGGGCAGAATTCGTCCGCGGGAGTTGAGATTCATCGTCGGCCATCCGATGGTGCGGCCACGCTGGTCGCCGCGCACGGTCGGGCAGCGCAATTCGTAGGCGCGGCCAAAGACGCGGGCCGCGTCGGCCACCCGCCCCTGCGCCAACAGCGCGCGCGCAACCGAACTGCGCGCCTCGACGACCGATCCGTCGACGAGCTCAACGAGAATCGCCTCGGCCTCGTGCACCGAGAAACCGTGCACGCCACCGAGCGTGCGCAGCGTGTCCATCGACCCAGAACGCCCCTTGCCGAAACGAAAGTCCGGCCCCTCCACGATGGCGTCGAAGCGCACCCGCGCGTGGATCTCCTCGATGAACTCCTCGGGGGAGCGTCCGAGAAGCTCCGCAGTGGGCTCGATTTCGATCACCTCATCGACACCGCAGGCTTCGCGGAGCAGTTCGCGGCGTTCGGCGTTCGGGGTCAACCTCCCCATCGGCCGCTCGGGCCGAAGCACCGCCACCGGAAGCGGCTCAAAGGTGATCGCCGTCACCGAGCCCCCCTCGGCGAACCGCTTCGCGAGGCAAAACAGTTGCCGATGTCCGCAATGAACTCCATCGAAGTTGCCGATGACGATCGCCTTCATGCCAAACGCTTCGCTTGCTCGGTCGCCGCGGCCTGCGGTGACGGTGGGAGTGAGGGTATCCTGCGCCGCTACGCTTTTTGAAACATACACGAAATGACCACCGCGCCCTCCACGACCTCGACCTCCGCCTCCCCTGTCTCGGCTGACATCGTCGACGAACTGGCCAGCACCTTTCGCGCAACGGCGGAGAGCGTGGTGCCGTGGTTTGTTTCGCAGATGCCGCCGATGTACTTTCAGGACACCGATCGGGCGAGCCAGTTGGCGCACCTGCGCGCGATCATCGCGGCGAAGGCTTCCGACCGTCCGATCGACCTCACGCTCAAGAGCGAAGACGGCCGCCAACTCACGCTGATCAAGAACGCCAACTACCCCGGCGTGCTTGCTGAGCTGGTCGCGCAGTTGCCGATGGACCGCTCGCTGCGTGCGGCCAAGATTCACTCGAGCTTTGATGGCAAGCTGGTGCTCGACACTTTCGTGTTCGGCGACCCCGAACCGTTCGACAGTCGCGATCCGCGCCAGTCGGCCAAGCTCACCGACACCATTCGCTACGCCAAGGAGCGGGGACTCGATTGGACGCCCGACCAAATCTCCTCGTTTTTTGCGGGCTGCAGCGCTGAATATGTTCTGACTTGCACGCCGCTGCGCGTGGCGGCGCACTGGAAGTTGTTCAGCCGCGTGAGCGGAACCGACGGGACCATCGTCGAACTCGAGGCTGAGAGTCACCAAACGATGAGCCGCATCGTTGTGGTCGTTGAGAATGCGCGCACGCGCACCATGCTCGAGCGCACCGCGACCATTCTTGCGCGCCACCACATTTCCATTCACCGCGCCTACCTCGACATCGTCAAGGGCGGCAAGGGCGGATCGGTCACCTTCGTTGGTTTCGTCGTGCAGGGTTCGGACGGCCGCGCGATTTCGCCCACTGGCGACACCTGGAATTCGGTCGTGCGCGACCTGCGCCGCATCAAGTGGGTCGATGACAAGGCGCTGGGAATCGCTGGTCGCTGGCCGACGATTTCGCTCGATCGCTCGGAGGCCATGATCGCGCTGTGCAACCTCGCACATCAGTCGCTTTCGCCGCAAAATCGCTACCTTTGGACCCGTGAACGCATCCAGGGTTACGCCGAAGATTCGATCGCGGCCGCGATGTCGGTGGTCGACCTTCTGCTCGCGCGCTTCAATCCCGCCGGACCGATGAAGGACGCGGAATTCGCCGCGGCTCGCTTGCGGATTGAGGCGGACATCGCCCACGATCCAAACGAGATGCACCGCACCGTGCTCTCCAAAATGCTCGAGGCGGTGGTCGCCACCCTGCGCATCAACTACTACCTGCCCGATCGCTTTGCGCTGTGCCTGCGCATCGATCCAACCTATCTCGCCAACGCCGAGCGCCCCGAGCGCCCCTACGCGACTTTCTTTGTTCATGGCCGCGGATTCGACGGTTTCCACAACCGTTTCCAAGACATCGCCCGCGGTGGCCTGCGCGTGATTCGCACCACGAGCCTCGCTCAGCACACTCGCGAAAGCGAGCGCTTGTTCGACGAGGTCTACGGACTTTCGTGGGCGCAACAGCTGAAAAACAAGGACATTCCTGAGGGCGGATCGAAGGCGGCCATTCTGCTCGAGCCCGGCGCCACCGTTGACCGCTGCGTGAAGGCGTTCGTGAATTCGATCCTCGACCTCATCGTGCAGGTGCCCGAAGTCAAGAAGCTCGTTGTTGATCGTTTTGGCCGCGACGAGCTCATTTACCTCGGCCCCGACGAGAACATCACTCCTGCGCACATCGAGTGGATCGTTGAACGCGCGCGTCGTCGCGGCTACGCCATGCCGACGGCGTTCATGAGTTCCAAGCCAAACGCCGGCATCAACCACAAGGTCTACGGCGTGACCAGCGAAGGCGTCAATGTCTTCCTTGAAATCGCGCTCAAGGCGCGCGGGATTGACCCGCGCAAGCGCAAGTTCACCGTCAAGATCACTGGCGGTCCCGACGGAGATGTCGCGGGAAACATGATGCGCATTCTCGACCGCGACTACGGCAAAAACGCGGTGATCGTGGGCGTGGCCGACGGATCGGGTTCGGGCGAGGATCCCGAAGGCCTCGATCATGGCGAACTGGTGCGGCTCTTCAACGAGGCGCTGCCGATCGCGAGTTTCAATCCGGCGAAGCTTTCGCCGATGGGTCGAGTGACGCCGGTCGATGCGCCCGATGGCGCGCAGTTGCGCAATTCACTGCACAACCGCTTGGTGACCGACGCGTTCATTCCCGGCGGCGGACGGCCCGCGACCATTCACGAGGGCAACTGGCATGATTTCCTTACCGACGACGGAAAGCCGAGCGCGCTGGTCATCTCCGAGGGCGCGAATCTCTTCCTGACCCCGGGCGCGCGCGAGGAATTGAGCAAGAAGGGCGTGACCATCATCAAGGATTCGTCGGCCAACAAGTGCGGCGTGATCTGCTCGAGCTACGAGATCAGCGCGTGCATGGTGCTTTCCGACGAGGAATTCCTTTCGATTAAGGATGCGTATGTGGGCCAGGTGCTTGAGCGCTTGCGCGAACTTGCGCGTGTTGAGGCCGAGTTCCTCATGCGCGCCGAGAAGACGCACTCAAGCATGTCGCTGCCGAAGATCTCCGTCGAACTTTCGAAGGTGATCAACACCACCGCTTCGGCGATCGCCGCGGGCGTGCCCAACTGGTCCGCTGACGATCGCGAGCTCGCCAAGCAGATGATCCGCGACCATCTGCCCAAGGTCCTCTTCGATTTCGCGGGCGACCGCGTGTGGAAGAGCCTGCCGCAGTCCTACCAAACTTGGATCATCGCCAACCGACTCGCGAGCTCGATCGCGTATCGCGAGGGCATGGACTTCTTCGACGGCTGCGCACCGACGGAGATTGCCGACCTCGCGCGCCGCTACATGAAGAGCGACCTTGCCAACCGCGAGATTGTGGCGAAAGTGCGTGCATCGAACCTTGCCGACAAGGATCACATCGCAGCGCTACTCGAGCGTGGCGGAGCGCGCGCGGGGATCTAAGGTCAGTCGCTTCACCTCAGCGCGCGAAGCACGCCGTGAAGCGCCGAGCGTGGCGGAGCGCGCGCGGGGATCTGAGTGGCGTCGGACGTGCCGAATCAGACTCTCCCCTCTCGCCTGCATGGCCAAACTTGAGGTTAGAGTGCTGGCATGCTGCCTCGACGCATCGGCCCTCTGCTCATCAGCGTTGCCTTGAGCGCGCTTGCAGCCGCTGCAAGCGCGCATGCAGTCGAACATCCGGTCTCGGTTGCAGTGTCGACCGAAACCACGCTTGAGCTCGTGCTGCGCACCGCGCCCGGCGACGCGAGCGATTCCACGCATCGCGTCCAATTCGAGCGCGCCGCGGGGGAACGATCGTGGCGACGCCTCGAATCGGCCGGTAGTGCGCTCGCCCCCTCGGCCACCATCGGCGCTCCGGTGCTTGAGTTCGCCGCCAGCAGCGATGCCGTGCAGTTGAGGCTACTCGGCCCCGCGATCGCTGAGGTCGCGGGCGACCGAGTCACGCTGGTCGCGCTGCATGACCGCGACACCGCTCTTTGCATCTGGCGCAATGGCACCATCGCAGAGATCTGGAACGCCGACCCGCTCTTTCTAGTGGCTCTGGAAGGCATCACTGAGCGATCGCCTAAGTCGCCGAGCGCGAGGCTCCAGGCTTTGGCTGCAACTCCGGAAGGACGAGGCTCGACCCGCGCCGCCTGCTGCGCCGCCGTCGACCCCAACATGCGACCCACGTCGGGTATCGCGCTCGCCGCGGCCTGCTGCGATAAGGACCAATGCACGCGTGACGCTTGCGCGGCTGCACTCGACTACTGCGACCCCGCGGTTGAACCGAAGGATGATGCGGCATGGCGCGTGTACGTGGCTGCTTTCAAGGCACTCGCCGCGAAGCAGCAGGAGATGCTGCAACGGCGGAACCGCGCGAACTAATCTTCGCGAGGCGCTCGCGTCGAGCGAGCACACCGATGCCAGGCGCCTGAAGCTGTTCGGCAAGCGCATCAGCGGCCACGGTCCGATCCTCTATGGCTGGCTGATCGGCCGGGACATTGAACCCGAGCGCCGTCGTTGCGAAGGCGCGCCGGACCTCTGCGTCTGCCCCATCGTCGTCCCGAAGCGCTGCGTAGGCGTACACCGAGGGCCAGACTCCGTCGCCATAGGCTGCGAGTGCGGCCGCGAGCAGCATCTCTCGGCCGCGGTCGGTGGAACCCGTGCGCCGCGCTGCGGCAAGCTCGCCGCGCATCGAGTCGAAGCGATCGAGCAACTGCGCGTCGGCGAAGGAGGCCACGCCTCCCGTCTCGAGAATCTCTCGCGCAAGCCGATGCTCGAGCGGCGCTCCCGCTCCGATCTCGAGCGGTGAAATGCCAAAGAGCAACTGCGCTGCGTTTGCGACGGCCACCGGCTCGCGCGTCCAGCGCAACAAAGCGAACACCAACGCACTCGCCAGCAAGACCGAGAGCGTTCCCGTCACCCTCTGGCGCCGACGGCGACGCACGCGAGCCGCGTGGTCGAGTTTCAACGCCTCGCTCTCTGGAGGCATGTCGCGCAAGAGCCAACCTCGGAGTTCCTGAAGCCGCGCTTGATCGCGCGCGCCAGGCAACCCGCTCGGAGGGTCGGTGCGCGAAACATCGCCCCGCACACCTTCGACTTCGATCCACGCGGCGCGGCCGAAGTCGACGAGCCGGGGCGTCCCGTTCAGGGAAACGATCACATTCGCGGGAGAAATGTCGCCGTGGATGACGCCGCGTGCATGACAGGCGACGACGGCATCGTCGATCTTCGCGAGCAACGCCTCGCACTCGGCGCGCGTGTGCTCCTCGCAAGCCTTCCAGAGAACAAGCGGCATGCCCTCGACCAGCTCCGAGACGATGAAGACGGTGGGGCCTGCGAAGCCGAGGGCATCGAGCCCAATCCGCACCGCGCCAGACTCCACGATTTCACCCGCGTCGAGCACGCGCGCCACACCGCCGTGCGAGATCGCGCGTGCGGTTCCCGCCTCACGAAGCCGTTGCGCGACATCTGCGCGCGCGCAGGGAATCATCTTGAGCGCGGCCGACGCCGGCGCACCGCACTGAGAGAGGGTTCGATCGAGGACCTCGAAGACGCATCCCCATGCACCGCGGCCGAGTTCACGCACGATCTCGTAGCGCCCCCCGCCGTCGTCGAGCGCAGGACCAACGCACAGGCCGACGCAGGGTGAAGCGAGCTCGTCGAGGTCGCACGCGATCAAGCTCGCGGCGAGGCAGCGATCGATGCATGCTTGCCATCCGGGCCATCGAGCGCGCCATGCCTGCGCGAGTTGGGGCGCGTGTGCGCGCGCCGCGCCAAATGCCGTGAGCAGCAACGACTCCGCCGCGCGCGGTTCACGCGTGGGATCCAGCATCTGCTCGTAGCGCGCGATCGTGGGGACTTGCCCATAGAACGCGACCAGCTCCGCGACATCGCGTTCGACGGCATCCTCGATGAGCTCGCCATCGCGCACCGACCACGGCGCCAGTGCGCTCGCATGCCAGCCCTTCGATTGCACCGCCGCACGATCCGAATTCATGGAGTGAAGGATAGCGGCCGTCGTCGACGATATTGCGAAGTGATTCTTGATCACCCGCGCATTGCGCGCGGTATGCTCCGACCATGGAGCGGACGCCGCACAACACCTGGGGCACGGACGAGTTTGTTCGAATTCTGAGCGAAATCGAACCGATTTTGCGCGCTCATGTTCGCCGACGACGCGGGCAGCGCGATCCGATGCTGGCCACAAGCGACATCTGCGCATCAGTTGCTAGGCGTGCGGTCGATTATCTAGCGCGCCCCGCCGAAGACCCAGTGGAGACTGCGCTACCACCGTCGCCCGAAGTGGCTCGAACCGGTGCGATCAACTTCGTTCTCACGCTCGCCGACCGCACGATCTCGGGTGCGCTGCGAAAACTCAAACGAGAGCATTCGACCATGCGCGGCGCCAGCGCACGCGGATTCGTCGTGCGGTCGGAGCACGGTGGGCGTGCTGTCCCGACCGAGTCCGCGGAAATGCAGCGGGAGGGACTCCTCGCAGCGCTTGAAGAGAGCGACGAGACCGACCGCCTCATCGCGCAGCTGCGAACGCGCGGCAATCCATGGCCCGTCATCGCGAGCGAGGCGGGAATCTCTGCGGACAACTGCCGTCAACGCTGGTCGCGCCTGCTCAAGCGACTGTCGAGCCGACTGGAGCAAGACGAAGCCCAACGCTGACGCGCCACGCTGTGGTCGTCCCAGACCCGAATACTAAAGCAACCGATTTGTCGGAAGTCCGAGTGCCCTTCCGTGAGCGCACCCGCATGCAAGCGGCCCATCGGATTCGGCGAAGGCGAAGGCGACGGCGAAACATGGCCAATCATGGCCAGTCATGGCCGACCCAATGACGGGCGGCGCTCGCGGTGGAACCGAGATCGCACAGCATGGCTCGATGTGCGCAAACGAGTTCCTTCACGCGCGGCGGTGCTGACTCCAAAGCGCGAAGGCTAGGAAACTGGCGCGCGCGAAAGCCCCGAAGCCCCAAAGTTGCTGTGATTTTTTATATCAATTGTTACTATTTTTATTTCTTCTTGTCACAGCCCGTCCCTCAGCTGCCACTACTCGCTGTCTGCACCAGTAGATTCATACCGAACCGTTTCGGATGAGCACTCCCAACTGGCACACACCGACGCTCAATCGGTCGTCGGATCTGGTCAACGAAAGGGCCGCTCGCATGGAACAAAACTTTACGACGACAATGCTCGCTTCCAACGCTTCACCCCGCCAAGTCGGAGTTCGGCTTGGTTGGCGACTCGCCGCGCTGACGACGGCGATGTGCTGCCAATCGCTTTTGGGCGACCCACCGTCGCCACCACCGCCGACTCCTCCCGCCGGCGAGACCGTTCCCGGACAACCCGCCGTGATCCACGACACCACGCGCACGGACCCGTTCTGCCTGCGCGTGGAGCGGCTCATGGCCGATGGCATGCCCCGCGCCGCCGCGGTCGCGCAGGCATCGAGCGAGTTCGCTGCGGAGAACGCTGGGGAGAACGCTGGGGAGAACGCTGGGGAGAACCTTGGGGGAAACCAAGAGGAGTGCCTGTACAACGAACTCACCGTTCTCTACTGCGACGCGGAGGGAAAGATCCATCGGTTCAAGATCCGACTCAATTCCAAGTGCGTTGACGACATGTGGGCCGTTCCTGGCTGCACGCCGCTGACCTGCCCGCCCGGCGTGGTCCCTCCCGCGCCCTGCAACCTTCCGACCTGCGCATCCAGCGGGAATGTGCCGATGTGGGACACGACGATCAATCCCGCATGCTTCGGTCTGCCAGCGACGGTCACCTGCGCATGGGTCTATCCCTCCACAACGACCCCGGAGTGGGGCCCGTGCGAGAAGATCATCGTCGACTGCAGCTGCTTTCCCGAGTTCGCATCGTGCGTTGGACTGTCGATCGATTGCCGCAACCCCGCCGCGCCGAAGCAGGCAAACGACCCGTGTCCAAACTGCCAGTGATGCGGGAGTCTCAGAAAGCCGAGTGGGCGAACAGTTTGGGATCGAGTCCGCCCGTGCGATGATCGTGCGATGATCGCGCGATGATCGCCCCCGGCTCAATCCAACGGCGAAACACGCTGTAAAACACGAGGCGAGGCGGGTCCAGCCGAACCAGCACGGAAGCGCGCAGCACGAAATCCATCGGATTTTTTTTGTTTCTTTGTCACAGACCTTCCCTCGGCTGCCATTCCCCGCGGGTGCAGGCGAGAGCGTTGGGGGACGCTCTCGCCTGCATCTGCCACACACACTCAGGCTGACGTTCGATCGAATGTCAGCGCGGGTGAAACGGAGCAGCTGCTCTCAGCGCAAAGACACTTCGCAATCGTCATGGCTCGGCATGGCTCGGCATGGCTCGGCATGGCTCGGCATGGCTCGCTCTGAACGCGCCCATGCGCCAAGTTTGAGTTGGGTTTGCATGGCGACTCGCCGCGTTGACACCAGTGATGAACGCGTGATGAACGCGTGGTAAACGCTGGGACTACTTCGACGGCCGCAGCCTGGCGCGCATCGCCTCGAAGTCGCGGCTGAGCGGATGCTCGGGACCGAGGATGCGCGCGTCGTCGGTGAGTTGCTTCTGGTCAAGCGTTTCGTACGCGGCCTTGCCCGAACCGAGTGCATCCATCGCGCGCGCAAGAAGGAGCGCGCAGTCGAGACGCTCGCGAAAGCGCGATTGGTCGCGCTCGAAATACTTGAGCACCGCGGGGAGGGCTTGGTAAACCGCCGCGGGCTGACGCGCAGCGAGATGCGCGCGCGCCATCACGATTTGTTCGGCCATCCAGCGGGGCTGATCGAGTGTCTCGGTGCCCATCGCTTCCAGCATTTTCATACGGGTCTGGCGCAGGCGAAGCACGACCGCACTTCCCTGCGGCAGCTCTTTTTCGCTGTACATCTCGATGGATTTGGCGCGCGCGTCGAGGAGGTCAACCGCCTGCTGGGTGCGCGTGAGTTGATAGAGCACCTCGGCGAGCGTGAGTTCAACGGCGGCGGCCTCGATCGGACTGCCGTCCTTGAGAACCTCGAGATCTGCATCGCCAAGCAGCGTGGACGCTTCGGTCAGGCGCTTGGCGTCGCGCTCGATCTCGCCAAGCAGCACGAGCGTGAGTGCGAGGCGGCGGCCACCGGCGGCGCTGCGTGCGACGCGGGCTTCATTGGCGAACTTGACCGCATCAACGCGCAATGCATCAGCCACCTTCGGCTCGACGAAGGGCAATTTGCGCGAGTTCCACATGAGTTGCGCGACGGCGTGCAACGCGTCGCCGAATGTTGGGCTGGTCGGCTCGAGCGCGGCCCGAGCGCGGCCGGCAAAGTCGGCGGCGCAAGTGAGGTCGCGGTAAAGCTCAGCGGCGTTGGCCGCCGACGGCTCGCGCGCAAGCGCCTCGCACACGGCGAGCGCGACGGCGAGATATTTCTCGGTTGAAAGCGACTTCGACAGTTCTTCGAGCGCGCCGCCGCGCATGACTTCGCGCGCGAGCGTGGTCGTGGTGCCGCCGAGTTCAACCTGCGAACTGCGCAGAAACGATGCGATCAGCGCGTCGGCCGCCTTCTCGTTGCGCACGCGTGCATCCTCGGCTTCCTTGGCGCTGAGCCGAGCGATCGCAAGATCGACCTCGATTGCGCTGAGTTTGCGCGCGGATTCGGCGGCATCGGCCTGACGGGCGACCGTCTCAACCGCGAGCCGCGCCTCGGCCTGACGCAATGACGCGCGCTCGGTTTCAAGCTTGGTCCACAGCCAAGCGCTGGCGGCGATGGCGCCCGCGGCGACGAAGGAAAATCCGATCGCCACCATGGGCACGCCGCGGCGACTCAGCGGAGATCCGCCGTCGAGGTCATCCAGCAATGCACGACGCTCCTCAACGCTCATTCATCTCGCTTCTGCGCCGACGCGCGTATGTAACACCGTGTTGAATGCGAACTCAACACCACCGTACTTAACACCACCGTACTTAACACCACCAGGGCTTCGCCGCCGGCTCGGAAATGATCGCTTCGGCGAGGAATGCGGCTGCGCGCTCGAGGCCTTCTTCGATCGACATCAGCGCGTCCTCGTGTTCGATGGAGAGCACATGGTCGTAGCCGTGGCGGCGCAGCATCGAGATGAATGGCTTCCAGAACTCGTGACCGTGGCCGTAACCGCAGGTGCGGAAATTCCACGCGCGGTTCTTGAGATCGCCGTACGGACGAGCGTCGTTGTAGCCATTGACGCGACCTTCGTGGGTGTGAAGCTCGGTGTCCTTTGCGTGGCAGTAGAAGAGGAGGCCAGCCTCGCCGAGAACGCGCGCGCTTTCGATCGGGTCGATGCCCTGCCAGAAGAAGTGCGACGGATCGAGGTTTGCGCCGAGAATCGGCTTGCCCTTCAGACCGGAGGCCTTCATCGAAGCCTCACTGAGGCGGATGAGCGTGTCGGGGTTGTAAACGCAGAAGCCGGGATGGGCCTCCCACGCGACCTTCACGCCGTGCTGCGCGCACAGTCGCGCCTGCGTCGACCAGTACGGCAGCAGAACCTGCTTCCACTGGTAATCGAGAATCGCGCGATAGTCGTTGGGCCACGCGCAAGTGACCCAGTTGGGCGTCTTGTCGGTCTTCGAGCCGCCAGGACAGCCGGAGAAAGTGATGACGATGTCGGTGCCGAGAAGCGGCGCAAGCTTGACCGCGTTGACGAAATCGCGGTGGTCGGCGGTCGCCTGCTTCTTGTCCGGATGCACGGGATTGCCGTGGACGGCGAGGCCAGACAGCGCAAGGCCGTGATCCTTGAGGATGCCCTTGATGCGATCCTGCTCCTTCTTCGAAGCCAACACTTTGGCGGGGTCGAAGAAGGGCTTCCCGGGATAGGCGCCGACGGGCAGTTCGATGGCGTCGAGGCGGATCTCGGCGCAGTACGCAGCAACATCTTCGAGTTTACGGCCGGCAAAGAGTGCGGACATCACGCCTAGTTTCATGGGAACCTCGCTTGGTTGGGAGCGGTCGACAGGGCCGAAAACTACCACCGAACGCCGCGGTGCGTACGGGTTTCCTTGGCGAAGTTGGCAACGCGAGGCGTCAGTCGGCTCGGCGCGACCGTACGATGCGACGCCCATGTTCCTCGTCACGATCGCCGCCATCCTCGCGCTCCAGGCCGAGCCACCCACCGCTCCGCCGAGCACGACCCCGCCCACGCAGGTGGAGCCTGCCCCCGCGCCGACCACCGCGCCGATCGTTCCGCCCACCGTTGAGCCGATCGTTCCTCCGCCCAACGTTGCGCCCAACGTTGCGCCGATCGTTCCGCCCGCGGACGCGCCAACCGCGATCAATCCTGCGGGGATTCCCAACGAGAACACGCTGCCCGTCGAGAAACCCAAGCGTGCCTACATTGTGATCGACCGCGTGTCGGTGGCTGCGGGCATTGTGGAGAGCGACGACGATGCGATCATCGTGCTTCGCGACGACAAGGGACGGGTCAAGAGTTTTTCGAAGACGCGCGTCATTTCGATTAGCTACCTGCTTGAGGGACCGGCCGGGCGGCGGGTGCGCGTCCTCTTCAATGACGGGCGTGTGCTCGTGGGCACGCTTATCGAGGATGGCTACGAGCATGTCGAGGTCGAGATCTCGGGCATCAAGACCAAGTATCCGCGCGAGGCGGTCCTTGCCGTCAAGCCGTACCCGACCGATCGCGAACTCTACGAGCGCTTCCGCACCACCCTCGAGCCTGATCAGTACGCGGCGCGCTACACGCTCGCGCTTTGGCTTTACAACAAGAAGATGTACGCGGAGTCGCAGATCGAGCTCGAGAGCCTGCTTGACGCGACCAACCACTACGACGCCAAGCGGCTGCTCACTGAGGTGAAGGCGCAGATCGCGTTGATGGAGGGTCGCAGCGATGGCGCGGGCGACGCGACCAATGATCCGATGCGCGAAGGCGGCGGCGCTGCGCCTGGACGAATCGTTGCGCCTGGCACGACTGGGCTCCTCGCCAGCCCGCTGCTGTCCGATGCCGAGGTCAACCTCATCCGCGTGTACGAGATCGACACCACCAACCCGCCGCGGCTGCAGGTTCCGCAGAGTGTCATTCGAGCGATGCTCGACAAGTACGCCGACAGCGACCTCATTCCCGCCAAAAGCGCGGAGAAGACCGCGTACTTCAGCAAGGAGCCCGTTGAAATCGTCAAGACGCTCTTCGCGCTCAAGGCCCGCGAGTTCTATGGCGAAATCAAGGTCCTCGGCGAGCCTGACTCGCTCAATCTGTTTCGGCTGCGCGTTCACAACGCCTGGCTGATCGGCAACTGCGCAACCAGCAAGTGTCACGGCGGCGCCGACGCAGGGCGTTTCTTCCTGCATAACCGCGATTGGAAGGACGACAATGTCCGCTACACCAACATGCTGATTCTGCTTCGGTCGCGTATCGACACGCTGCCGCTGATCGATTCGGAGAAGCCGACGGACAGTTTGATTTTTCAGTACGCGCTTCCCAAGACCGAGGCCCGCCGCCCGCATCCGGATGTGCGCGGATGGACGCCGGTTCTGACCAGCGGCCGCCATGGGCTGCAAGAAGACTTTGTCGACTGGGTGCGCTCGATGCGGCTTTCCCGCGGCGAGTATCCCGTTGACTACACGCCGCCGACGCTGAAGTCGCCCGATCGGCCTGCCGTTGGCGGTCCTGATCGCTGAGCGGGCGCCTGTCGGTTCGCCCCCAATTCGAAGACTGCTCGTTACACTGCCCCACCCTCCGCGGACCCCCCGCGTGAGGATGATTCTCCGTTGATTTCTCTCAGGACCGTCCCCATGGCGACACGCTACTCGTCGATCTTCTCTGGCGCCTCCACGCGCCCATTCGCAACCCGCTTCACCGTTGGTGTGGCGACCTGCGTGGCCGCGGTGCTTGTCGCTGGCTGCAATGACCCTGAGCTTGAGAAGCAGGCCGCCTTCGAGCGGCAGTTCAACGCCGTCGCGGCGGAGTACGCCAAGACGCTCGGCGATCGACCTGACTTGCTGTCGGCGAATCCGACCGATGAGTCGATCGCTGCGCTGCGCACGGTGGCCGATCGCGCGAAGGCGCTGTCGGGCGGATCAGCTGGACAGCAGGCGGCGGCGCGATCGCTGGCGGCCAGCGTGTACCGCACCACCGCTTCCATCGAGATCGCGCGCGCGGCGTGGCTCGAGTCGGGCGAAGAAATCGTGCGCGGACTTGCCATGAGCGCATCGGGATTGGCCGCGGATCTGGAGTCAGTTGCCGCCGCTGCGGAAGGCATGGATCTCTCCGACGCACGCGGCGCTGCCGATGGTCAGAAGACCGACGGCTCGCGTGCGATGCGTGCGCTGCAGGATTCGGTGCGCCAACTCGAAGGCCCCGCTAACAAACTTTCCGCCGATGTGTCCAAGGGCACCGCTCGGCTTTCGGAGCTCGGTCAGGAAGTAGCTGTTCTGCTGCGTAAGGCACGCGAATCGAGCCCTTCGGCAGGCTTCGCGCTTGTCGAGGAGGCCGCGGCCATCAAGACCGAAGCGCGCAAGATTTCCCGCAAGACTTCCGATGATTCGATCGATGCAGAATCGATGATGGCGCAATCGCGCTTGGTCAACTCAGCACTGCGCGCGGCGCAGGGACTGCAGTCGTCGGCGAGCGCAGCGCTGGACCTTCTGAATGGCTTTGAGGCGGATATCGACGGCCAGGCGGCCAAGAGCCGCGAGATGGCTGCGGGACTTCGTCGCGCGGCCGACACGCTGATGAAGTCGATCGCTGACGAGCGCGCCGGCGCACTCAAAGCAGCCTACGAGGCCGCCGCTTCCGACCTGGCCACCTCGGCGTCCGATGCCGAAGGCGACGCGCTGCGCAACACGCTGACCTGCGAAGACCTCCGCATGCGCGTGACGCAGATCTCGGGGCTCGGCGCGCAAGGTCGCATGCTCATGAGCGCTGCTGGCGATGCCTCGGGCAAGACCGCCGCAGGACTCGGCGAGTTGAAGAGCGCCGCTGAGGCCGCCATCACCGCCCTCAAGGAGAAGGCCACCGCCGCCGCTGAGCAGTACGCCAATGCGGGCGAGGATCCCGCGACTGCTGGGCTCAAGGCCTACGCCGATGGCGTGAAGAAAATGGCCGACGGCCTGACCGTCGACAAGCTGATCATGCCGCCGCCGATCGAAGTCAAGGTTGCTGCGAAACCCCAAGGCAAAAACGCGGGCGGCGCGAGTGGTCGTTCGATGTCGGGCGGAGCCTCTGCTGGCGCGGCCGACCTCGAGACTCTGATTGCAAGCTTGAGTTCTGCGGGTGACAACCCGATCACGGGGTCGCAGATCCTGATCGACGCCATCGACGACTCGACGCCCGCCGGCAAGGCGATGAAGTCGATGATGTCCGCGTCGGCCAAGGCGATGCAGCCGATGATGGAAGCAATGATGGAGAAGTTCGGCGCGGACTCGGTCTCCAAGATCGGCGCGGCCGGAGGCGGCGCGGGTGCTGGCGGAATCGGCAACATGACGAGCGCCGCCAAGATGACCAACCTCACCAAGAAGTCCAACGACGGTCAGACCGCGGTCTACACGACCGAGGACGGCAAGGACATCACCTTCGTCAAGACCGCCACTGGTTGGAAGGTCGACATGCTTGCGGGCATGGACGAGGCGCAGGCTGATCAGATGGAGCAAATGGCTCCGATGATGGGCATGATGATCGGCCCGATGAAGAAGGCCGCCGAGTCGATCGCCGCGAAGATTCGTTCGGGCGAAATCGCATCGGCCGACGATGTCTCGGCGGCGATGCAGATGGAAGTCATGAAGTCGCTCGGTGGTGGTGGCGGCGGCGGCAGGCGCGGCAAGTAAGCCTGCCTGCGCCACGCGAGTCGCGAGTGATCGAGCATTTCAACTTCGCTCCGCTCTCGAGTCTGAGTGCCATCCATACAACAGACAAATGCCGGCTCCCAATCGGGAGCCGGTTTTTCTTCGTCGAACCCCGTCCGACTGAACCGATACCCTGACTCTATGCCGCAGCCTCCACTTCCGCCGCGTCCCCCGCGCCCCCCGCTGCCGCCCATGCCGACG